>Ga0307427_1000058_pt1 | contig 91882 bp, 84 predicted proteins | sample SalMarWE160190MG_FD_202162 | JGI IMG/M metagenome (GOLD analysis project Ga0307427, IMG submission 202162) | Salt marsh sediment microbial communities from the Plum Island Ecosystem LTER, Massachusetts, United States - WE1603-190 | ecosystem: Environmental > Aquatic > Marine > Intertidal zone >...
TTTCCATCGGCGCGGTGTGTGGCCTGGTAACCATGGCCTGTGCCATGTTGCTGGAATCGGAAATGGGGAGCATTTGGGGCGCCTTACTTCTCGCGCTGGGTATAGGTATCGCGTTTGGTCTTTTGCAGGGATATCTTATTGCCTATCTTGAAATACAGCCATTTATCATAACTCTGGCAGGGTTATTCTTAGCGCAAGGACTGCTGACGACACTCCACAGAGAACCGATCAACGTGACTATGCCTGCTTTTGTTGCCTTGCGGGATTTTAAAATAATGATTCCTTGGCTTGGCACGCAAAACAGACTAGGCGTTTTCATCCCGTGTCAAATCAAACCAGGCGTCATAGTTTTGGTGGTCCTTGTTGTCCTCTTCGCCGCCCTTATGAAGTGGTCGCGTTTCGGGCGCAATGTCTACGCTGTTGGCGGCAATATTCAGAGCGCTCGGATTCTCGGTATCAACGTAAAGAGAACGATATTCTTCTCATACTTGATAAGCGGATTGACGGCCGGCATCGCAGGCTTTGTGTTCATCATGACAACAGGAGCAGGTAATATCGGAAACGGGGCATTGTTCGAATTAAAAGCAATAGCCTCGAATATAATAGGCGGAATTCTGCTCAACGGCGGCGTGGGGAACCTGCTTGGCGCGCCAATAGGCGCACTGACCCTTCTGGTAATCAACGAACTGATCCGTGCGGCTGGTATCCAATCAAACCTTCAAGCGATGGTAAGCGGGCTCTTGCTGTATCTCTTCATTGTGCTGCAAGGCATTGTTATATCGTTGCGTGGCGGGAGGAAATTCAGAATTGCTTTACCGCCCTGGCTGCGGCTGCCCTGGCTGAAGGGCAAGAAAAAGGCCGAGAAACAAGGGTAGCTGAAAGGGCCTTGGAGTGCGGATAATAACGGTCAAAGGGTTTTATATATTGCTGAGTGTAGAGTCCAAAAAGCAGCGGCTTTACGTGAACTACGCTCTAGATATAACTGATAAATAATATCAGTGAGATTGGTATAAAAGAAAATAAAAGAACTAAATATTGACAATATATGTTTAGTTAGTTAAACTTACTAACATAAAGAATTGATTGCTTTTACTTATGAAAAAGAGATGATTTAATTGATTTGTAGATGTAGTAAGAAAATAAATAATAAATGAAGGGATTAACATGGTAAATAGCCTGAAAGAGTTTGAATTTTGGTTTATTACTGGTTCACAGAATCTTTATGGCGAAGAAGTAATAAAAGAAGTTGGCAGACATGCGCTGGAGATGGTTCAGGTTATGAATAACCAAGTATGCGGGAAACTCATTTTTAAGGATGTTGTAACAACACCTGAAGAAATAACACATCTTATCAGGGAAGCTAATTATAACGATAAATGTGCAGGCATAATAACGTGGATGCACACATTTTCACCTTCAAAGATGTGGATTAATGGTTTAAAGATACTCAACAAGCCAATGCTTCATCTTCATACGCAGTACAATCGTGAAATACCTTTTGATGATATTGATATGGATTTTATGAACATAAATCAGTCGGCGCACGGCGATAGGGAACACGGTTTTATTTGTACAAGGATGCGTATCCCCAGAAAAGTTGTTACGGGATACTGGCATGATGAGAAAGTTATGGAAGAGATTTCAGATTGGATGCGTAGCGCAGCTGGTGTGGTAACGGGCAGCTCTTTAAAGGTTGTACGTTTTGCAGATAACATGCGAGATGTTGCAGTGACTGAAGGAGATAAAGTTGAGGCACAAATTAAGCTGGGATGGTCAGTCAATTCACTGGCAATGGGGGATCTGGTTACTGAAATGAACAAAATATCTATAGATGAGATAGATGAGGTATTTAAAGAAATTAAAGAAAAATACGATATTGTGACAGATAAGATTGACGCGATTAAGTACCAGGTAAGAATCGGCATTGCACTAAAAAGAATATGCGAGACAGGAGGTTTTGATGCATTTGTTACGTGTTTTGAAAATCTCTATGGTTTGGAACAGCTACCCGGTCTTGCGTGCCAGCTGCTTATGGAGCAGGGTTATGGTTTCGGGCCTGAGGGAGATTGGAAGACTGCAGCACTAATGAGAATCATGAAAGTTATGGAGATGGGTTTGCCGGGTGGAACATCATTTGTAGAGGATTATACATATCATCTTCAGGAAAAAAACGAATTAGTTCTTGGTACGCACATGCTTGAAGTTGATCCAAGCATTGCAGGCGGCAGAGTTAGAATTGATGTACAGCCTCTTGGAATTGGCAATAGAAAAGATCCAGCCAGGATGATTTTTGAAGGGCATGCTGGAGATGCTATTATGGCATCAATTGTTGATATGGGAGGGAGAATGAGGCTTATTGTTGCTGATGTTGAAGCAGTTGAACCCGTGAAGGCCATGCCAAAATTGCCTGTAGCCTCTGTGATGTGGAAGCTACTTCCAGATTTTGAAACTGGAGTAAAAGCATGGATATATTCAGGTGGTTCTCATCATAGTGTTCTCAGCTATTCTTTGAATTCAAATATTATGCGTGATCTTGCGGAAATAGTTGATATTGAATTTGTACATATAGGTGAAGGAACAGAAATTGATATTTTTAAGAAAGATTTGATGTTGGCTGATAAAATGTGGAAAATTAAATAATTGATTAATTTCATTTAATAAATAGATGTTGTGAAAGTGCAATTTTTGATTTATAAATATTTTAATAATATATAAGCTATATGGTGTGATTTTTATAATGGTTGATGACGGAGAAAAAATTAATTTTTCGCTAAAGGAGATAAATAAGAAAAATATCCTCAGGATAGTAATAGATAAAGGTCCGATATCTCGAATTGATATATCCAGGAGGCTTAAAATAAGCCGCCCAACCACCTCGGCTTATATAAGCGAGCTTATAGAGGAAGACTTGATTGAAGAGTTTGGAAAGAGTGACTCAACGAGGTCAGGGGGCAAGAAGGCGGTACTTCTTCAGTTTAACAGCAAAGCAGGGTATATAATCGGAGTAATGATAGGAGTAAGGAGTATAAGGGTTGCTCTTACTGATTTAACCTCAAACATAATTGATATAATAAAATTCCCGACCGAGGAATGGCTGGGGCCCGATGCTGTCATAGATAAGTTAATAAATAAATTGAAGGAAATCATAAAAAAAACCAAAACAGATCAGAAAAGTATAATAGGCATCGGTATAGGGGCAACCGGCCTGGTTGATGGTAAAAATGGTCTGGTCATTTTCTCACCAAACTTAAGTGGATGGAGTAATATAAAACTAAAAGAAATCATAGAGAGAAAAATAGACCTGCCTGTTTTTATTGAGAATGAGTGCCGGGTTCAGGCAATTGCTGAGAAAAAATATGGTATGGCCAAAAATATACGGGATTTTGTTTGTTTTGAAACCGGGACCGGTATAGGCACAGGTGTTTTTATAGATAATAAACTTGTAGTTGGGAACAAGGGAATGGCAGGTGAGGTAGGACATATAATAACAAACCTTGGAGGCAAAAGAGTTTGCCACTGTGGTAATGTGGGTTGTCTTGAAACTCTGTGTTCAACCACGTCACTGTTTGAAGATATTGGGGATGACATAAAAGAAAGCGGTAAAGCGTCTGATTATGGAAACTCCGAATTAAAACTGGAGGACCTGTTCGAGCTTTACCGTGATGGTGATGAAATAGTTACCAGAAATGTAGAAGATAATGCCAGGTATTTGGGCATAGGTATTTCAAACACCATAAAGATGTTTAATCCGGAGCTGGTTATAATCCACGGGGATGTTATAAAGTTTGGTGAGAAATATTTAGACAGGGTTAAAAAGTCGGTAACCGAGAATACATTCCCCAAGGTCAAGGACAATTATAATATCAAGTTCTCTGAAATGGGAGATAATGTCGGGGTAATTGGGGCGACATCTATTGTTTTTGATAATATCTTTGAGCTGGATAGCTGCTCTGATATCGCAGGGCATTATATTGTAAAGAAGAGGTTGAGCAGAGTTTAGGTGAAACTGCGTAATATAAATCTGGAGAAATATTATGAATAATCCAAAATATATCATAGGCCTGGATTTTGGTACTGATTCTGTCCGTTCTCTTATTGTAGATACGGCGAGCGGAGAAGAACTATCCTCCAGCGTGTCTAACTTTAAAAGATGGGGAGAAGGAAAATTTTGTGTCCCTGAAAAAAATCAGTTCAGGCAACATCCTCTTGACCATATAGAATCTATTGAAGAATCGATATCGGATGCATTAAAAAAAGTACCGTCACATATAAGAGATAATGTTGCAGGAATAGGTATTGCAACGACAGGCTCTACCGCTGGACCGGTTGACAGTGAGGGTAATTTGCTTGCGCTAAAAGATGAATTTTCCGACAACCCGAACGCTATGTTTGTAATGTGGAAGGACCATACCCCGGTTGAAGAAGCAGAGCTTATAAATAAGATATCTAAATCATGGGGAGGGGAAGATTATACAAAATATGAGGGTGGTGTATATTCTTCAGAGTGGTTCTGGGCAAAAATATTACATGTATTTAAAGAGGATAAGATTGTAAGAGAGAAATCTTTCTCATGGGTGGAGCATGCAGACTGGATACCTGCATTGCTGACCGGAAATACTAAACCGCTGGAGATTAAAAGGAGCAGATGTGCTGCGGGTCACAAGGCGATGTGGCATGAATCATGGGGAGGATTACCCCCTGAAAATTTTCTTGTAAAAATATCTCCGTTGTTATCGGGTTTGAGGGATAGATTGTATATAAAAACCTTTACCTCGGATAAACCTGCCGGAGGATTATCCAGGGAGTGGGCAGGAAAATTGGGTTTAAAGGAGAATATACCGGTAACGGTAGGAGCCTACGATGCACATATGGGAGCTGTTGGAGCAGGGGTTAGCCCGGGGATTTTTGTAAAGATAATAGGGACTTCCTGCTGTGATATAACTGTTGCAACAAGAGATGAAATAGGAGATAGGGTAATATCCGGAATATGCGGCCAGGTTGATGGCTCTGTTATACCGGGGATGATTGGACTGGAGGCAGGCCAGTCAGCCTATGGTGATGTCTATGCATGGTTCGGTGATTTACTTTCCTGGCCTCTGGGAAAGGTTATTCCCGGTAAGTTAAGCACTAAAGAGATGGAGGATGCAGTGAACTCGATTATTCCTGTGCTTACCGGTGAAGCATCAGAGATAGACCCGGGTGCGGATAATAGTTTAATTGCACTGGACTGGCTAAATGGAAGAAGAACACCCTATGCAGACCAGAAACTAAAAGGTGCGATTCTTGGTTTGACTCTTGGAACAAGTGCTCCCAGACTTTTCAGGACACTGGTAGAAGCAACTGCCCTGGGAGCTAGAGCAATACTTGAAAGGTTTAACGAGGAAGAAATAAGCATCAACCAGATTGTGGCTATTGGCGGAATTCCCAGGAAATCTTCTCTGGTTATGCAGATACTCTCTGATGTTCTTAATATGCCGGTTAAAATAACAATATCCGAGCAGTCAGTAGCGCTTGGAGCAGCTATTTTTGGAGCAGTAGCAGCTGGAATATACGATTCAGTGGAAGACGCACAGAAATATATGGTATCGAAATCTGAGTCTGTTTATTATCCAGACAGAAAAAATACTCTGATTTATGATGTATTATATAAGAGATATAAAAAACTAGGGAAAATCCTGGAGGATGAATTAAGAAAGTGAATATATTAAGTCTAAAGAAAGAAGTCTATGAGGCAAATATGAAGCTCTACCATAGCGGGCTTGTGGCATTTACATTTGGTAATGTGTCCGGGATTGACAGGGATAATTCACTTGTAGCTATTAAGCCAAGCGGGGTTCCGTACGAAAAGATGACCTATAAAGATATAGTAGTGCTGGGACTTGATGGCAATAAGGTAGATAGTAGCCTGAATCCCTCTTCTGATACAAGAACACACCTGGAGCTTTATAGAAACTTCCCGAATATAGGTGGAGTAGCACATTCCCATTCTCTTTATGCAACGGCCTGGGCACAGGCCAGAAAACCAATACCATGCTTTGGGACAACCCATTCGGATTTTTTTTATGGGGAAATACCCTGTACGGAAGTTATAAGCGACAGTTCGATAAAAAAAGATTATGAACTGGAAACTGGAAAGTTGATTGTAGATACATTTAAATCTCTTGACTATAATAACATGAAGGCAGTTCTGGTAGCATGTCATGGGCCGTTTAGCTGGGGGGAGAGTGCAGGAGATGCAGTAGAGATGAGCATCGCTCTTGAAGAAATTGCGAAGATAGCATTTTACTCGGTAACTATTAACCCTCTTTTAAAGAACATAAAAGAATGCCTCCTAAGCAAACATTATTTAAGGAAACATGGGGAAAATGCTTATTATGGTCAGGGGAGAGAATAAGGTTAAGGTAAAAGAGTAAATATTCATGGTTAATATCCCTGTCTGCTATTAAGATTCTGTCTCCTGTCTTACCCAAGTTTGGCTGTAATAATGCTTAACAACTATTTACGTTCCTAAATTCTATGAGGTTTTTGGCTGGCCGGGAACTCAAAATAAGTTTAATTATAAATAATAATTCTGGCAACGATGCAAATGCGCCTTTCATTTATTTTATTTTATGAAGGCAAAAAAATTTTGAAATGTTTGCCATCCCATTTGACAGGATTTTTTATATTATTATGATATAAATTGTTTTATAAATTTAGATGAGCATTTATAATATAATAAATTACTGGTTGTCATTTGTTTATTTAAAAAGTTTCGGGGTTAAATAATGCTTGGAAGTATCTTCAATTTTTTTAAACGCTTAGGCAAAAATCTATTTGTATTGCTTTCAGTATCAATGGTGTTTTTGGCTATAACAGTTGTGTCCTGTGAGTTATTGAATCCACAGGAAGACGGCAATATGGATCTTGTTGAGGAGGAAGCTGAAGAGACACAGGGAGATGAAATAGCAGGGATAGGAAAAGAAGAGACTAGAATCAGGCTATGGGATTGCCTTGAACCAAAGGGAAGGCTTGCTTTGATGAAAAGCATAGAAGACTTTACAGGGAATACTGAAAACATCTATATTGAAATAGAGAGCGAACATTTTAGAAGCCAGGAAGAGCTTGAAGACAGATATGAGGCAGCAAGTCTTGCAGGAGCCGGTCCTGAATTGGTTTTGGTGAGCCTTGATGGAGTGCAGAGGCTTGTGCCGGAAAACGTTATAAAAGAAGTTACGGAAGATACTGCAGGTGAAATAGATTATCCTTTTTTTCTCGATGGACTTGTAGAAATTTCCGGGTATGGTGGTAAGAATTACGCAGTTCCTTTTAGAAGTTACGATTTTTTAGTGTTTTTTTACAATAGAGATATTATAGAAAATCCCCCGGAAAGATTTGAAGAGCTTATATCATATTGTAAGGAAGTAAATAATCCCGCAGAAGATGTTTACGGATTTCTCATGAATAGTAGCGAAGCAGACTGGATAATACCTTTTATAGGAGGATATGGAGATTGGATTGTTGAGTATAGCTATGACTCGCTAACTTTAGAAAGTGAATCTACGGTCAGAACGATGGAGTTTTTGAACTATTTGTATAATGAAGAAAAAATTTTGCCCCGTTATATTGAATATGGTGAAATAAAAGATTTATTTAAGAGCGGTAATGTTCATATGATTATTGACAGCGTTGGCATGATAGAGGAATACAGTGAGGCAGGATTAAATTATGGTTTGGCTAAAATACCACGTGTATGGCAGGGTAATGGATACCCTACTCCTTTGATTTCAGGTCTCGGATTTATGATAAACGTAAATTGCTATGGAAATGAGCTGGAAGCTGTAAACGAATTTCTGGAATTTATGTTGACAGAAGAGGAGCAGATTGAGTGGACTTCAAGTACAGATACCTTCCCGGTTTTGAAAGATATTGATAAAAATGATGTGATAAAAAATGACAGTATAATATACAATGCTTTTATGCAGGCAGAGCTGTGCAGGGGCAAGCCATACGAGGAACTTATAATGGTTATAAGAGATTCTTTAAGTGATAATTCAAAGAGTGTTATATCTGGAGATTTGCTTCCTGCGGATGCTGCATCGAAAATTCAGGAAGATGCGCTGAGGTTAAGGTCAGGAGGTACAGGTTTAGAGGAGACCGAAGAAAGTGGAAATACAGAAGAAATCAAAGAAAATGAAGAGGCAGAATAAATTTCTTATAACATCAGAGAAGGAGAATAATAAATGGAAGAAGACAGTGGATTCGGGTCTTTTTTTATAAAAGGTCTTGTAATTGTAATATTAATCATAATTTTTTTTGTCCTTGGTGGAGTAAGCGTGCTTGGAATGCTGGCTGTGGTTAATAAAGTAACTATTGCAGATTTATTTAAAGGAGGGACAGGGGTAGAGGAGCAGGGTATCAGCGAACAACAGGATTCTGCAGTTGATATAGATGTCACGGAAGAAGTTATACTTGGTGCATTTGATGATGCAATAAGTGAAGTTGTAGAAGAGATTAGCCCTTCGGTAGTAAATATCGAGGTTACTGTGAGAGAGCAATTTTTTGGGCGGACCCGCGAGAGGTCGGGTATTGGTTCAGGAGTTATTTATACCGAGGATGGCTATATTATAACCAACAATCATGTAGCAGGAGAAGCAGAAAAGCTGGTAGTGACTCTATATGATGGGAGTGAATACCCCGCAGTTTTAGTGGGTTCGGAAGAAAATTATGATGTGGCAGTTATAAAAATAAAAAAAGATGGATTAAAAGCAGCGGATTTTTCTATGGATGAAAGTTATGAAGTAGGAGATATAGTTATTGCAATAGGGAGCCCTTATGGTCTCGAGCAGAGTGTAACCATGGGGGTGATAAGTGCAAAGGGGAGAGATATTACAATTCCTGTCAATCTAATACAGACGGATGCAGCTATAAACAGTGGAAACAGTGGAGGCCCACTCGTCAATTCAGGTGGAGAAGTAATAGGAATTAATACCCTGATATTGTCACAGTCAGGAGAAAATACCGGGATAGGGTTTGCTGTCCCAAGCAATACGGTTACCAATATTGCGGACCAGATCATCAAATACGGAAAGGCAAAGATTCCTTATATGGGCATAATAATGGATCCATATAGTGATTCCGGTATTGTTGGGGTGTATGTAAGCAGTGTAGACCCAGGATATCCTGCCGAAGAAGCTGGAATCAGGGCAGGAGATGTTATCACAGAAATCAATGGAGTAGAAGTAAGCAACCCGTATGAGTTATTTGCCCGGATATTGAGATTTAATGTAGGGGATAGTGTTGATGTAACGATAAATAGAGATGGAGAAATTATCGAGGTAGAAGTAGTACTGGCCGAGACACCAGAGAAATAAAAAAAGTCACAGGATTCAAAGAAGGGAAAGTATTGGTTAAGGGAAATATGGGAAACCGTCAGAATGAAGTAGACGAAAAAACACTGGTAGCTAAATCAAAAGAGGGAGATAAAGCTGCTTTCGAAGAGCTTATAAGACGGTTTTCAAAGTATGTATATACTACTGCATTCTTTATATTAAGAGATACCCACGACGCAGAAGATGTAAGCCAGGAAGTTTTCGTGAAAGTATATCTGTCAATAAAAGGTTTTAGGGGATTATCCAGTTTTAAGACATGGATAAGAAAGCTTACGGTTAATACCTGTATTGATAGGCTGAGGATTTATTCAAAAACTAAAGATAAAAAAGTAAGCCTGGAGAAGATAACCGAGGATTATGAGGTGGTATTTGACAGGTTCAGCCAGAGCCTGGAAGAAACCTATTTTAATAAAGAAGCGGTGAAAGATATTTTGAAAATTGCAGTTGGTCTGGATGAAAGCTATAGAATACCACTTATTTTAAGGGATTTGCAGGACTATAGCTATAGAGAAATATCAGAGCTTACAGGTAAGCCCATAGGAACTATAAAGACTAATATACACAGGGCAAGAAAAATGATAAAGGAAAAACTTAAAAGGTAGATTTAGGTGAAACAAAAGAAAAGAATTTAAATCTATTATACTGTAATATACTGTAATCTAAATTGTATTGTTTGGAATTTTACTATGAGTAATGTTAACAAATATTTAAAAATTGCAAAGGACGCGCTCATAAAACCACACGATGATATTGAGCAAAAAATACTGGATAGAATATCCCGTATTGATAAGGGCGATGAGGGCCTTCTTGATGATAATTTTTTAGATTTTTTTAAGAAGAGCAACTCGAGACTCTATCTGATTTTTGAGAAGCTAAAAGACAATCAGGGGGTTTTCATAAGCCTGGCAGTTATGGTAATTCTTATTGTTTTTATTGTTTTTCTTTTGAAAAAGATATCAAACACGGAAGAAAGAGCTGGAGGAAAACCTGGACTACCTTCTTCTAAAAAGGAAGCTTAAAAGAAATAAAACTACTATGATAATCCAGAACCATGGATTGATTAGCAAGTTTCTTATTGGCTCATATCCTATTTTATCAAAAGCATCTATAAGTATATTTTCAAAGCCATTATATAAATCTTCGAAGAATGATTTTAAGTTTTCAGGTGTAAAAAAATTTTTTATAATTTCCATTTTTTTATATAAATTTTATACTCTATTTTATTGTTTGTAAATTGATTGCAGGTCTTATTTGATTTGTTATATTCTGGTAGTGGGCTGGATATTATAAAAGTAAGCTAATAAGCTAATTTATTAATAATATGAAGGAGGAGGTGTACTTTGGGCTATTTTAAACTCAGGGAAAGGAATACCAATATCAGAACGGAGATAATTGCAGGTGTGACCACTTTTATGACAATGGCTTACATTATCTTCGTTAACCCGGCAATACTTTCTGCCGGAGGAGAGAGTGGCATTCCTTTTGAAGCTGCTGTTGTTGCGACATGTATTGGCGCCGGGCTGATGAGTATATTGATGGGTGTAATCACAAATACCCCATTTGCTCTAGCCTCGGGAATGGGAATTAATGCTGTTGTTGTGTTTACTATTGTTTTCGGACTGGGTCTTACCTGGCAGCAGGCTATGGGAATCATTGTCATAGAGGGAATTCTGGTTACCATTATGGTTTTAACAGGGCTGCGAAGCATGATAATGAGAGCAATACCAATGGGGCTTAAGTATGCGATTGGCGTTGGAATAGGGCTTTTTATAGCATTCATCGGTGCACAGCAGGCAGGGTTTGTTGACCCCAGTGCTTCAACGCTTGTAACACTGGGTAACTTCACTGCAGGCTATACGCTGTTGGCTGCCTTTGGGCTCGTTCTTACGGTAATACTGGTTGCGTTCAGAATCAGGGGAGGGATTTTACTTGGAATTATTGGCACTGCTATTGTGGGTATGATATTTAGAGTGGTTCCTTTCCCTGATAAAATTATGAGCCTACCTACCGGGGAAAGCTTTTCTACGTTTTTTAAAGCAGACCTGGCTGGTGCAGTATGGAGCAACGGTATGCTAAACCTTGCTGCTCTGGTAATGATATTTGCCCTCTTTATGACGGACTTTTTTGACACGATGGGCACAGTTATCGGTGTTGGTGGAGAAGCAGGACTTCTTGATAAAAATGGAAGTCTCCCAAATTTGAAGAAAGTTCTTCTGATAGATTCACTGGCAGCAGTGGCAGGAGGCCTGTTTGGTGCTAGCTCAATCACTACCTATATCGAAAGTGCGTCAGGAGTATCTGATGGTGGAAGAACCGGCATAATGCCTACCACGACAGGCTTTCTTTTTCTGTTGTCCATATTTTTTGCTCCTTTGATTGCAGTTATTGGTGGAGGTGTGGAGATAGCAGAAGGAGTGATAAAATACCCCGTTACCTCTCCGGCTTTGATTGTGGTGGGGTTCTTGATGATGACGGTTATGAGTAAAATTGATTTTAAAGATTACGAAATCGGGATACCTGCATTTTTGACTATAATTATAATGCCTTTCACATACAGCATTTCTTATGGAATCGGTTTTGGTTTTATAAGCTACACTCTGATAAAATTATTTAGAGGTAAATTCAAAGAGTTGCACCCGCTTATGATTATAGTTAGTGTGTTGTTTGCTGCAGCATTTATAGCAGAGGCAATAGCTAAAAGATTTGCATGAGGTTAGAGTAAAGCAGGGAAATTTTTGTGGGAAAATGATAATAAAACTGGCCGGGATTTTTTAACTGGCCAGTTTTATTGTTTTTCAAAATTGGGTAGGGTTCCTGTTCTTTCATCTGAATAACTGGATTAATTTAAAAAATCAGAGTTTTTGTTTAATTTACGAATTAAAATATCAATATGCTTTAAAAATTTCCGGGAAATCTGGATGAGCATCTTTGCTGTATTAATGGATAAGTAATAAAATTTTAGTCAGGCATTTAAGCGGCGGCGAGGTCAAAATTTAAATGAAAAGAGCCACCATTATATTTAAATTAACGATTATAAGCCTTCTTTTAGTCTTGATGACATTTGAGAGTGGGTGTATGTTAGATTTTGGGGATTTAGACTTTTTAGAAGAAAATCACGGTGAAAGCAAAGAAGGAACCAGACAGGGGAATTCTTATGTGGCTGGAAAATATATTGAAGATGAAGCATCAGAGAATATCTTACCGGTAGCTATTATTGATGTTTACCAGCATGATTCTGGTTCAGATTATTTCAAAATTGGAAATCCTGTTTATTTCTCCGCCGGGAGCTCTTCAGACGCAGATGGAGATGACCTGGGCTTTCAGTGGTTTATGGAAGATGAGGCAGTAACTAATGAACAGGAATTCTCTTATATTTTTGAAGATACCGGGGAATATCTTATAACCCTGGTTGTTGACGATGGCAGCGATTCTGTTACTATTTCAAAGAGAATATATCTGGCTGAAATTAGCCGGGGTATCTTAGCTAAAAGGTCATATGATGTAACAGTTGGGATGGAGTATATTATCAAAAATAATAGCCCTGTAACCCTGGAAAATATTATCTGTCTGGTTCAGGTTCCACAAACATATCAGCCTTTTCAGATTATAAAGAATATAAGGTCCAATTATAGCAAAAAGGATGATATATATAGCGACGATTATAATATAATAGCAATGTTTGACCTTGGCGACCTGGAGCAGGGAGATTCAGCGGAAGCGTTTATTGATTGTGATGTGACATTATGCGAGTATGATTACCAGGAAATTGAGATTGAAAAATTCAGCTCATATAATAGAGGGGACAGTGATTTATCTCTTTATACAAAAGCAGAATATTATATAGACAGTGACTCATCTCTGATTGAATCTGTTGCAAGAGAAGTGATTGGTGAAGAAACAAGCCCGATATTGATAGCGGAAATATTGTATAAATACGTTGTTGATAAAATGGTATACGATGAGGAAAAGCTAGAGGAAAGAGTTAGAGCCTACAGATATGCCTCAGATATAATCCGCTCAGGTGAAGGAATCTGTACGGATTATGCTATTCTGTATATAGCATTATGCCGGGCAGCAGGGATTCCTGCTAAATTTGTACAGGGGATACCTGTGCTCGGCATATTGGAAGAGGAGAGTGGTAGCATTCAATACGGTCATGCCTGGGCAGAAATAAAACTACCGGGGTATGGATGGGTGCCGATAGATATAACTACGGAAAGTGGTTTTATGTCTTATAATTATTACCTTAATCTGGAAACATACAGGGGGTCCGGAGTGTTCTTTAGAAGTCTTCTAATTGATGATGCAGGATACTATCCAAGCGGGTTTTATTATTCATGGAAGGGGAATGAGGAGCCGGATGTTTTAATGGAGACAATCTATAGCGTTAAGGGGATTGACGCACAGGATACAAGTGTGGTTTCTGAAGATAAATTTCTGGAAAGCGTCGGAAGGATTCTTTCTGAATACAGCGCGGCTATAAACCATGTTAATTCTGCCCATCCTGAAAACTGGATATTTAATAACCCGGAAGAAATTGCGGTGGAGGAGACATTTTTAATAAAGCTGATGGAGCTTTCAGAAAGTCTGGAAGTAATCAGTTACCCTGATAGCTATACTGTGGAGAGGAATAATCTTGTAGAGATATCACGCAGTATTATACAGCACAAAGATAAGCAAATAAAATGCATGAAGGATAGCAATTACGAATGCAGTCTTAATGAGCACTCCGTATTTGCCAATAATTTAAAGGAATTATTTGGTTATTATGCTGATATGGTATGGGAATTTAATCAAAAATATTAAAAATAAAAATGTTATACATTAGAATATTAATTGGATTTGGATTAATCATATCGGTAGTTGTGGTTGTTTATCTTTTCTCGGCTTTATATAGATTCATTATGCAGTCTCATTATATATACTATCCATTTAAACAGATTTCAGCCACACCCTTTGATATGAGATTGTATTTTGAAGAAATAATGTTCAGGTCTGCTGATGGTGTAAACCTTTCTGGCTGGTTTATACCGCGAGGTTCAAGGAAAAGGGTGTTACTTTTCTTACACGAAAATGGAGGTAATGTTTCTACCGGTCTTACTCTGATAGACTACTTTAGCCGTAAACTTGGCCTATCGGTTTTTATCATTGATTATAGGGGTTATGGTAAGAGTGAGGGTAAGCCGACAGAGATGGGGACTTATCTTGACGCCAGAGCAGCATGGGAATACCTTGTAAATTCAAGAAAAATAGACCCCGGGAATATTATAATATATGGCAGGTCACTGGGCGGCTCAATTGCAGCCTGGCTTGCAAAGGAAGTAAAGAGCGGGCTGCTGATACTTGATTCAACATTTACTTCACTGAAGGATATCGCAACGGAATTATACCCCTATCTACCTGTAAGAAGATTTTTAAAGTACGATTACCCTACAATAGATTATATAAAAGCCATTACATGCCCGGTGTTAATTATACATAGCGGAGATGATGATTATATACCGTTTTCACATGCCGAGGAACTTTTTAAAAGTGCAAATGAACCACGCCAGTTATTAAAGATATCAGGGGGTCATAATAATAGTTATGTAAAATCAGAGCGGATTTTTATTGATGGCATAAGAGACTTCATTTATAAGTATTGTAATAAGGGTTAGGAAATTTCTTTTTTCATATATATCCAGTCACGATATCCAAGGCGAGACTCAGCAATCCTTGAGGATCGTTTCACAACATCATTGAAGCCAAATTTTTTATAAAGATTATGGGCAATCTCATTCTTAGCAGCAACCCAGAGGGTTAAAGCATCCATGGAATTTTTTCTTGCAAAGTCCTCTGCAAAAGAAAGCATTTTCCAGCATACGCCTTTTTTTCGGCTGTTTTTTTCAACTGCTACATTATCTATGTATATAATACCGGGATTTAGCCGCGGATTTTCAATTGCACTTGAAATCAGAGTTAAAATAAAAGCTCTGCAGCCTTTTAAGAACCCGAGGTTTTCTGCGTAGGTACGAAAATTTCTTTTGTATGTTTTTATATTCCCCCGGGTTATAAGCTCAATGACTCCGATTACTGTGTTTTCTAATATGGCAGTATAGAATCTTCCGTTGTTAATGTTTCTTGATATCTCTACTCTTTTAATACTAATTGCTTCCTCTTTTTTGGGGCCGGTTATGAATTTTAATTTTTCAAAGAAGGCATCGAATGATATCTCTAGATAAACATCAAGGTCATCTGGCCTGAGCTTGTTAATTTTTATGCTGGATGGTCTGTTATTTGAGATTTTGAGGTTCTTCATAGGAGTTTTTCTTATTAAGTAACTCGCAGGCTTTTTTGAGATACCTTTCAGATGTTAAAAGCTTTACTCCTCTTACGCTCTGTAGTGAGGGGTAGTTCTGGCCGGCATCATCTGATGATATTTCGGTTTTAATACCGTAACTTTCAAGATAGCTCCTGGCAATTTCGGCTTCTATTCTTGAGTTGAATGTTTTAATTTTAACTTGCTTATTCATTTCCTGTATTCTGTTTGTTTTAATTTACTTTTACATTATACAACAGCAGGCAATTATTATGATAAACTTTATTTTAAAAAGGGTTTAATGAAAGTCTGGCAAAAAAGATCGCAGGGACGCTTCATGAAAAGCGACATCAGGGCTTATTTTTTTGTTTGAAGAATTGGTATCTATGATATAAACTAATTTATAACCATGAAAACTATTTCCTGCACCTTATTTAGGGTGAAGCTTTATTGGAATCTTTCTAAAGAAAGGCAGAACACCTGAAGTTAGATGATAAGAAAACCAATTTTACTGAAAATATACGAAGCAGCAAGTATGCAGAGGTGGAACGACCAGATACGTACCATTGAGCTTACCGAGCTTGACAAGCAAGCTCAAAAAATGATCGTTGCGTATATCCTGGGGAAATGCGCCGAAAGCATGGAAAACAAGAAGATTGACTGGATAGAAATCATTGAGGTTGGTCTTTTTGAGATGTTTAAGAGGATTACACTTACGGATTTAAAGCCTCCGCTTGTTGATAAAATAAATGAAGACAGGGAGCGCTACAGGGAGCTTAATAGATGGGTTTTTGAAGGAATAAGCCCGCTTACAGAAGAGATTGGAAATGATTTTAATAAGCGTTTCAGAAAATATCTGACTGAAAAGGAAGAAACGCTCGAGAAAAAAATAGTAAGCGGGGCACATTCATATGTTACAGAGTGGGAATTTAATATTATAAGTTCCACGACCCCGAGGGTTTATATGAAGGAGGAGATTGCCGAAAGCATTTTAAGGGGCCAGAAAAGATATAGTGATTTAAAATGTATGGATGTTTTTAAAACAGATAAGAACCTTACCGGCTTTACAGATATATGCGGGCAGCTCCGTTTTCAACAGAGATGGAGTCATCTTTATAGAATACCAAAGACCTCTGTGCTCGGGCATATGTTGATAGTTGCTATTCTTTCATTTATATTTTCTTATGAAGCAAAACTGAAAGAAGAAAATTGTATAAACAATTATTTTACAGGTTTATTTCATGACCTGCCGGAGGTTTTGACGAGGGATATTATCAATCCTGTCAAAAAATCAATTAAGGGGCTCGATGAGCTTATAAAGCATTATGAGGCAGAGGAGATGGAAAAGAAAATATATAAGCTTCTTCCGGAAAGCTGGCATAAAGAAATAAAGATGTTTACCGAAGATGAATTTTCAGACATAGCCAGTAGAAATGGCACCCTGGTAAAGGGTGCTGATGATCTTGCTGCTTTTATAGAAGCCTATCTTGCTTTAAAAAATGGTATAAGGAATGAGAATTTAGTTTACGCAAAAAACAAATTAAAGAAAAAATATAAATCAAAAGTCATTGAAGGAATAAATTTTGGGAAGATATATACTGATTTTAACTAGTTAGATTGATTGTATGGTTAAAAAAGTCATTTTATCAAAATCAAGATTTCTCGCAGGGCTCCAGTGCCTGAAATATTTATGGTATCTGGTCAATAAAAGAGAAGAAATTCCAGAACCGGATTTTGCAACTAGTTTCATTTTTAATCAGGGGATAAGAGTAGGTGAGTATGCAAAAAAACTCTATCCGGATGGAATTGACCTCAGTTATTTTAAAAATCTAAAAGAGCAGATAATAAAAACCCTGGAGGTTTTGCCTGAAAGAAAACCTGTTTTTGAAGCGGCGTGCAGTCATGGCCCTCTTTATAGCAGGGCAGATATCCTGGTGCCGGCAGGCGATAAAAGATGGGATATCGTTGAGGTTAAAAGCTCAACCCAGCTCAAAGAAGAATATATAAGTGATGTATCTTTTCAGAAATACTGTTTTGAAAAAGCAGGAATTTCTATAAACAAGTGTTTTATAGCTCATATCAATAATTGCTATATAAAGAAAGGGGATATTGACCCGGAAGGGCTTTTTAAGAGAGTTGATATAACTGAAGAAGTAGATGACAGGCTAACGGGTATAGAAGATGAAATCATAAAAATGCTTGAAGTTGTAAAGAGCAGTGCCCCTCCGGAGGTTGCAATTGGAAAGCAGTGCTATGAGCCCTATATATGCCCGCTCAAACAGAAGTGCTGGGGAGATTTGCCAGAGAATCATGTTTTTAACCTTTACGGAGACAAGAGCAAATCAGTGCAATTGTATGGTGAGGGTATCATTTCCATTAAGGATATCCCTGACAGATATAGTCTGAGTTTAAAACAACAGATACAGCTTGAATGTGAAAAAACAAAAAAGCCGTCAGTTAACAAGAAAAAAATTTCAGATTTTATTAATGGTTTAGAATTTCCACTGTATTTTCTTGACTTTGAGACTTTTTCCACTGCTATCCCATTGTTTGATGGGTCAAAGCCCTACCAGAAAATTCCATTTCAATATTCAATACATGTCCTTTATTCTATGGAGGAGAACCCGGAGCGCAGGGAATTTCTGGCATGTGGACTTGAAGACCCGAGAAGAGAGATAATTTCAAGGCTAAAAGATGACCTGGGAGATAACGGAAGCATTATTGTTTATTATGAGCAGTTTGAAAAAGGTGTTTTAAGAGAACTTGCTCTGGAATTCCCTGATTATGCGGAGTGGGTTGACCGGGTACTTCCGAGGATAGTTGACCTTTATAGGCCTTTCGGGAATTTTTATTATTATAACTCTTCCCAGAGGGGAAGCGCTTCGGTTAAAAGTGTACTGCCGGCTATTACTGATTTAAGTTATGAGGGAATGGAAGTATCTAATGGCCTGGCTGCAAGTGCCTATTTTCTTTATATATACGGAAACTTTTATAATTTAAAGGAGCCTACCGGGATAAATGAAGTAGAAGGAATCAGAAAATCACTTATAGAGTACTGCAGTATGGATACTTTAGGAATGGTCCATATTCTAAGGGCTCTGGCAAGAGAAGTAGGATTGAGGCAATAGGTATAGCTGAAATTAAGGTCCATTCCGAAAGCTACTCTGGAAAAAAGTTAGCTTTAAGAACCGCCACATGTCTGCAAATACACGAGTCTTTAGCAAAAGCATAAAACAGTACATAAGCAAGTATTATATTTAAATCATAATATAGACATTTTAAACAAGGAGGTATCAGACATGGCAATCTTCGCAAGATTAGCAGACCTGCTGAAAGCAAATATCAATGACCTTATCGATAAGGCTGAAGACCCCGAGAAAATGGTCAAGCAGATAATAATCGATATGGAAGAGCAGCTTCAAAATGCTGTCCAGGGACTGGGTTCAGTAATGGCAAGTGAAAGACAGGTTCTAAAGCAGCTTGAAGAAGCAAAGTCACAGTCAAAACTATGGGAGGGACGTGCAAAGTGCGCGCTCGGGGAATCAAATGAAGAACTGGCAAGACAGGCGGTAGAAAGCAAGTTGAAAGCAGATGCAAGCGTAAAGCAATACCAGCAAATGCATGACAACATTTCTTCACAGCTTAAAGTATTAAGGGAGCAGGTCGACATCTTAAAAGAGAAATTGAATGAAGCCCGCAACAGGCAGTCCATGCTGAGCGCAAGAGATAAAGTTGCAGAAGCCAGAAAAGAGGTATCAAAAGCAGTAGGTGACCTGGATAGTTCTGGAGCTTTTGCAAAAATGGATAAAATGGAACGCAAGATTGCTGAAAAAGAAGCTCAGGCAGACGCTACATTTGAGGTCTCAGGTATGGAAGCAGAAAAAGATGACCCGTTTGCAGAAATGGAAAAAGAAAAAAATATCACAGATGAAATTGCCCGTTTGAAAGAAGAGCTATCAAAAGAATAAGGAGCATTTTATATGATAAAATATATTATTGGCGGCATAATGGCAGTTGGCGGGATATTCTTAAGTTTTTTTCTCCCCTTAAAGTATAAAAATAAAAACATAGAGATAAAATATGAAAGGACCACATCCATTGGTGAACTTAAAGAAATATTATCAGGCAATGCAGCAGCAGGTCTTGAAGGATACAGGCACTTTGTAGAATTAAAAGGTACCGCCGGTTCAGAAATACCCGTAAAAGCTCCTTTTTCCAAAAAAGAAGTAGCTTATTTCAATGCCAGCCTTTATCAGGTATACCAGGAAAGGGAGACATACAAAGATAGCACAGGTACACACCAGCGTTTAAAGAAGAATGAATCGCTGCTTTCAACACAAAAAAGCTCAAGTCCTATCTTATTGTCGGATTCTCAATCCGGCGAAAAAGCATATATTGACATATCTCATTCCGGCATTCAGCTTGATACAATAAGAACACTTGACAGGTTTGAACCTGTTAATAATATCCGGAACAATAATTATTTAAAAAATTACCATTATAATAATATGGGTATCGGCACACTTGGTTTCAGGATGACAGAAGAGACAATCCCCCTTGGCCAGCCTCTTTATGTTCTCGGGGAAGCCGTGCTTGAAGGTGCCAGGATAATACTTAACAAACCTCTGTATGTTAAAAAACCCTTCATTGTATCAGTGAGAAGCGAGACTGACATAGTTCATGGCAATAAAACAAGCGGAAAAATAGCCCTGGTTTTCGGCATACTTCTTATACTGGCTGGAATAGCTGTAATAGTGTTTATGCATTAATAATTAATGCATAACCGGTGGATAATGAACTGGCAAAAATTAAATCAGAGAAATAAGCTGCCCAGAAAAGATTGCTTTTGCTAGAGATGCATGTATTTGCAGACATGATACGGTTCTTAAAGCTAGCTTTTTTTCTTCACCGAGATACTTACTATTCCCAGCAAAAGAAATACAGCACCGGTTACAGCAAGAACAGTTATATGGATGAGCGGGGAGAGTTCCTGGTTGCCATAGTAAAAGGTAACCCCCATAAATTTTTCAAATGATTCAGAAACCCCCGCCGGGGCATTTGCAAAAGATTCGGACATTGGTTCTTCCATCATAATCTGTCTGAATAGAGCTGCGGCATGGCTTATGGGGAAAAGTTTTATTGCTGTTTGAACAGAAGAGGGGAGATTGCCGATGGGTATATATATTCCGGTTAGAAATCCGATTAATGTTCCTATAACTGTGCTAACGGAAGAAAAAGCATTGCTGCTCTTGAAAAAAGTAACCATAAAAAATACCATTGAAGAGCCGGCGAATACCGATAGTAGCATTACTCCCAGTAATTTTATAAGCGAAAGAAGCCCCAGAAATTCTCCGCCGTTGGCAACTATATAAATTTCGGCTACGACTAGTGATACGAGGCTCATAATAATACCGATTAAAAAAGAACTAATTATATATCCGGCAGAAATCCGTGAACGAGTTATAGGGGCTGACAGAAAGTCTTTCAGGATTTTATTTGACCTGTCCTCCACCATGATTCCAAATGCGCCCAGGGTTGTAGTTATCGAGGTGACTGAAAGTATGCCTGCCATAACCCAGCTGTCTGCAATAAAGCGGGAATTATCTCCCAGCATTTCTTTAAAACTGCTGGCGATATTATCGCCCAGGAACAATACGTAAAGCCCGATTATAATGAATATTGCAAGAAAAGAGAAAAACACGGCTGCCCTGTCGCGTAAAAAGATTTTCAGATTCCTCTTTACAAGACTGTTCATACTGCTCATTTAGTTTTCATCCTCTCTTATAGTGTGGCCGGTGATGTTCACGAAAGCGTCATCCATACTGCCGCTTATAACTTCAAATCCCGATATTAATTTTTGAGCCCCATTTATAAGCGGGATTGCGTCGATGGTTTTTGGAATCCTTACAATTACTGAACCGCCGGATATAGAAGATTCCACACCCTGTTCAGTTAAAAAATTTTTAAGCTTATCGATGTCCGTGGAAATAAATTTAAGAGTATCCATGCTGTATCTCGCACGGAGCATTGACGGTGTACCGCTGGCGGAAATGACGCCATTATCTATTATAGCTACGTAGTCAGCATTAGCAGCTTCTTCCATGTAATGTGTAGTAAGAAAAACAGTCATTTCGGTTTCTTTTTGTAGATTACGGATAGTATCCCAGACACTTTTCCTGGTCTGGGGGTCGAGACCGGTGTTTGGTTCATCCAGGAAAAGGATTTTTGGAGTATTTATGAGTGCCCTTGCTATATCAGCCCTGCGCCTCTGGCCGCCTGAGAGTTTTCCGTAGGGGCGGTTCAGGAAGCTCTCAACTCCGGCAGTTTTTACTGCTTTGTCGACTGCAGCGATAATATCCTTTTTTGGTGCGCCATAAAAGCTACCGCGGGTGTAAAGGTTTTCTTTTACGGTAAGGAGCCTGTCAAGAATGCTATCCTGAAAAACAATCCCGATATGCTTCCTGATTTTGTCGTCCTGTGATCCAAGTTTATAATCGTTGATTGTAACAGAACCACTGTCAGGTTTAAGAAGGGTGCATAGAATATCTATGGTGGTGGTTTTTCCCGCACCATTTGGACCAAGAAATGCAAATAACTGGCCTTCAATTACATGGAAGTCTATACCCCTGACTGCTTTAACATTTCCATAACTTTTTTTTAATCCACTTACATTTATTATAGTAGTTGATGCCATGTAAACTTTAGAACTTACGATTTTTAAATTTCCAAAAGTATTTTTTATATTAAAAAATTGTAATAATTATATAAAAAATCTATAAGGAAGTTAACACCAGATAAATTTTTTTAAATAATACCTTGCAATGTATAATACCTTGTGTTATTATGCAGATATAAATTTTATAGAAAGGATTTATTTCCATGAATATTCAGTTTAAAAAAGGAGTTCTTGAGCTCTGTGCCCTTGCTTTGCTGGCAAGGAAAAATTGCTATGGATATGAGCTGGTAAATGAAATCTCCAGAAGCATATCTATTTCAGAGGGGACAATTTACCCTCTGCTCAGGAGACTGAAGAATGATGGTTATGTCACTACTTACCTTGAGGAATCCAGCGAAGGTGCTCCCAGAAAATACTATCAGCTGACCGAAGCCGGTAAAAAAATGGAGAAAGAACTCAAGGAAGAGTGGTTAACTTTTGTTAAAAAGGTAAATAGCTTTTTAAAGGATGGTGCCAGAGATGAATAAGAAGGATTTTATAAATATTTTATCCTTAAATCTTCGGGGAGTTCCCGATGAGGAAAGGAAGGACGCGATAAGTGATTTTGAGGAACATTTCAATGAAGGACTTTTAAAAGGAAGAGCCGAGGAAGATATAGCCACTTCACTTGGAGACCCAAAGGTTCTTGCTGGCCAGCTTAAAGCCAGCATACTGGTAAATGAGGCAGAGAAAACTACTTCTGCTGTTAATATAACCAGGGCTGTGTTTGCTACCATGGGACTTGGGTTTTTTAATCTAATATTTCTACTGGGTCCTTTTATTGCCGTAGTAGCTGTGCTGCTTGCATTATTTGTTTCGGCAATAGCTATTACTGCATCGGGAATTACCCTGTTCTTTGCGGCTATCTTTGGGCCATTATTTCCCCAGTATTTTACAGCTCTAGCAAATCCCGCAGTGTGGGTGTTTGTATCTATAGGGCTTACCTGCTTCGGTATATTATTTTTTATAGGTAATATATACCTGACAAAATGGCTTTACGGATTATTTATAAGGTACATTAAGTTTAATTTGAGAATCATAACAGGGAAGGAGCAGTAAAATGAAATTTGGAATAAAGAAATTTGTTTTATGCCTTGTTATTATAATGTTTGGTTCTTTTATTACAGCAGGAATTATACTCATGGTGACCGGGAATTTTTCTATAGCAACAGAAAAAATCAATGAATCAAAAAATTTTAGCCCGCAGGAGGTAGATAGAATTTCTATAGATGTAGTAAGCACGGATGTAAATATTATCCCTGCCGATGAAGACGAAATCAGGGTGCATTTTTACGGCGAGGTCTCCACGGGCTTGAACAGGGATATACCTTCACTTGTTTCATATATATCGGGAGATGAGTTGAGGATAGAGATTGTAAGACCTAAAACACTATTAATCGGGTTCAGTGTGTGGAGAAACACCCTGGATCTGTATATACCTGAGGACTCTCTGGAGGTTCTGGCAATAGAGACTTCATCGTCAGATGTAAGTGTCAGTAATTTGAAGGTTGATAGGTTTGATTACGGGAATATATCCGGGGATCTCAAATGTGATTCATTATTTGCCGGTGATTTAAAAATAAATGCTAATTCCGGGGACGTTATCCTGAGAGATTATACTGGAGATATAAATATTAGTAATGTATCCGGTGATATCGTGCTGGAGGAAGGAATGCAGAATGATAATATCGAAATAATTACCGTATCGGGTAATATTAATATAGAGCAGGAAGATTCCAGCAATATTTATATTGAAAGCACCTCAGGCGATGTAGGAATTGAGCTTTCAAAAAATGCCCGATTTTACCTTAAAGCGGAATCAGTTTCAGGTGCTATAGACAATAGTTTCCCAATCAAAATAACTTCTTCCAGCGGGAGAAGTCTGGAGGGGGTAATAGGAGATGATAGTAAGGAGATTATAATAAGCACAATTTCGGGAAATATTGATATAGATTACTGATAATATAGGGAAGGTGCCGGGTTGTCTTCTGGATTGGCAAAATTATTTAGTGACGAAAGGAATAAAAGTGAATATTAAGAGCAGAAAAAACAGTTTAGTTAGATTGGCGAATATTATACCGGTAATTTTTCTGGTAGTTTTAATATCAGCTTTCAGCGTATCCTGTAACTGGACCATAGGGCTGGTAAGAGGTTCAGGGGAGGTAAGAACCGAAGAAAGGGATGTTTCGGATTTTCACAAGGTACATCTATCAGGTGTTGGTGATTTAATTATCACTCAGGGAGAAGAAGAATCACTGCTGATAGAAACAGATGATAATATAATCCCCCTGATAGAGACAGAGGTATCAGCAGAAAAGCTGACCATTGGTTTCAGGCGGGGCTATAATTTTGTTCCAACCTCGGATATAAAGTTCTATCTTACGGTAAAAGAACTGGATGAAATCTTATTGAGTGGTGCAGGCAGTATTGTATGCCATGGTTTTGATGCCGAAGAACTGGAGATTGAAATTAGTGGTGCCGGTGATATAGATTTCAGGCTGAATGCCGATGTGGTAAGGGTAAATTCTTCAGGAGCAGGGGATATAAACATGAGTGGCAGGGTTGACAGGCAGGAAATAGATTTAAGCGGTGCGGGTAAATATGATGCCGAAGACCTGGAAAGCAGGGAATGCGACATAACCGTTTCCGGTGCAGGTAGTGCCACGGTAAATGTTAGCCAGAAGCTTGATGTGGATATATCCGGAGTGGGCGGTGTTGAGTACCAGGGTTCTCCTCGTGTACAGCAGAATATAACAGGCCTGGGAAGGATAAGGAGTGTTGATTAAACTGATAAAAAAAAAAAAATTATAAATATGTGTGATTTAGTTATTAATAATATTTTGTGTTTTAAAATAATAAAGAGAGGTCAAAATTGGAAGAAATAAGTAAAGAAGATTTAAAAGAGGGCAAGAAACAGCTGGAAGGAGTAATAATACTATGCTGGGTCATGGCCATAATAACCGGCTTTGTGGTATTTTTGGGTCTCGGCCGGGGATTGCATCCCGGAGGTTTATTTACCGGGTATTTTGATGGCGCCATTAATATGTACCGGGTTTCTGATATTATTAAGAATATAGTGACTTTTCCAATTAATATGGCATATTCTATGATTCTTCCAGCTCTATATGTTCTGGAGCTTATAGGTTTATATAAAAGGCGCTCTTTTGCTGTCCCTCTTGGCAGGGCAGTCCTTGTAGTTACAATGGTACTGTTTTTCCCGGTTGGGACTATATTTGGGGCAATCTTGTGGAAGAGATTCAATAATCCTGTTTCCAAAAAGTATTTGAATTATCATGAAAAGCCATAGAGAAATATCGGAGGGCTTTAGTTATATCATCAGGATTGCATTACTCTATAGTTAAGGTATAAATTTAATTTAATAAAATATAAGGGGGGACAAATGAGTGATTCGAAAATTGAAGAGGAAAAATATCTGGCTGCAAAAAAGAGGGTTGAGGAGATAAAAGGGTTTTATGGCCATCTTTTTTCCTATATCGGAGTAAATATAGTGCTGGTAATAATTGATCTTGTCACGGGAGTCCAGGGCTGGTGGTTTTACTGGGTAACTGTATTCTGGGGAATTGGTGTTTTCTGGCATGCTATGGGTGTATTTGTATTTTATAAAATAACAGGAGGTACCTGGGAGAAAAAGAAAATAAAAGAGATAATGGATGAAATGGATAAGGTGGAAAAAGATGTAAAATAGCCTGATAGGAGGTTCTGAATAGATTTACCGAAGATATGAGAATCATGAATATGCAGGAGACCACGATTTAAAAAATTTCTTACTATTACGGGAGCAGGTCTTTAAACTTAAAATAAGGAAGATTTTTTAAATTTTTCTTATCTCCGGTATCTCCCTTTTTCTGGTACCCTCGGCAACTTCTTTTATCTCTCCGAGTATTTCTTTTCTTACGGGAACCTGTATCTCTTTCGGTTTCACTTTAACATTATTTATGGTGTCTATGTTAAGATATAACTTCATATTTTCGTCTAATCTGGCGAACAAAAGATTGTCTGCTGCTGCTTCCCATCTCTTTATATCTTTTCCGAAAGCACTTGTGCTAACGCTGAACAAATATGTTCTTCTTTTATCATCTTTGAGAAGTTTCTCAAAATTATCTAAATTAATTTCTTTATAGGTTTTTGAAAATAACAGAAGATTCAGGGCTGATGCAAAGACCATTGTTCCTAAATCTCCCGAGTGGTCAAGTGCATCCTCTACTTCTTTTATCACTTTTTCCCATACGTCTGGCTTGAGCAGATTTGCTTTAAGGGTGTTTTTATTGATTTTTTCCCACGACTTTAAGTTGTGGTCAAACTGGATATAGGCTAATTTATTCTGGTATTCATCGGCATCCATGTTGTAGAGTTTTTTTAGCGATGTTTTTACGAATCTGGTTTCTGCATATTGTAGTGCTATGAAAATAACATTACCCCCGGCTTTTAGCCAGTCATGAACAAAAGCAAAGCCTATTAGAGGTTTCCCCGAACCACCGGGTCCACTGATGAGTGTTGAAGAAGGGTAGGGGAGCCCTTCCGGTAACAATTTGGTTAGCCATTCCTGGCTCAGTTTTAAATTTTTCATATTTATATCTCCTAAAAAATTAGAAATTTGGTTTTACAAATCTTTCCAATAATAAGTTTTTATTTACTTATATATTATTATACACTGTGTGCATATAGTTTTAACGCAAGTATCGTTTATTTTTGATGTTTTAAAAAATAATTTGTATTCGCTCTTCTTCATTATAAATTATAATTATTCTATTAATTTACTTACCCATTGAAAGTGCTCTTAAGTATCTCTTTTTATCGAATATTATATTTCCATATGTTACTAAGGATGCTCTTATAAAAAAATATTAGATAATAACATAAAGTTACTTATCAAACAATGTATTGCCTTTAGCGCAGACACCTTATATAAATTCATAAATCAATAACTTGCAAATTATATTTTTAAATATATGAGGTATAAATTCATAGTAACAGCTTGATATTAGCCTGATAACAGTCTTTTAAGATAAATTATTCCCATACTATTGCAGATTGATTTTTATAAATAGTTTTTAGGTAGTTTGTTCCAGAATTTTCTAGAAATAATTTTACAAAAACGGAGTCCTCGAATTTTTTGTCAATAACAAGAGCTTTTTCATCGTCCTTTAGAATAATTACGGAAAAATTACTGTTACTGTCAATATAATTTTTTTCAAAATCATTTTCTGCAACTATTTCAAGGGAGTATGGTGATTTACCATTCAGTTTTATGTCTCCTTCTTTTATATTCATTTCAACCCCATTGTCGGAAGTTAAAATACCATTTTCTATATTATAACTCTCAATTGAAAATAAGTGTTCCTGACTGCTATTTTCAATGAAGTTCCATTCTCCAAATTCGAAAATATGGGAACCCGCGTCTCTTAATTCATCTGTAGTTATTACTACGAAAGGCACATCCCTGTCCGGATGGGTTGACTTAATTATGATTTCTGTTTGTTTTTCGTTTAAATTATATTCATTTATTAATATATCAGCAGCAATTTCTTTATCAACTCCTAAGATATGATTCAGAATCTCAACGCTTTTTGCAACGCTTACCGTATATTCTTCAAGAACCAGACTCGGGCTGTCACCGGAAGCAGCAAGCATCCTTAATATATTATAAGATAATTTTTCATTGCCTGTCGTAAAGGCTCTGTTAATCCAGTATTCTCTTAAAACGCCCGGAGATTTTACACCATATTTAAAGGCGGGATTATTTTTCCTTTTATAGAGTGTTTCTGAATATCCAAGTCTACCATCAAGTGTTACAGGACGCTCTGCAACGGCGGTAAAAAGATGGCCGTAACTCCAGTTGGATATTATTAGGGTTTTTTTATCAGTATTATTTTTTATCCATTCTGAAACTTCCCATAGGTCATCATTCCCCAGTGGGTTTATCTCTGAAATAGCTTTATAAGCTTCATAGACCGGGAGTATTATTACTACTAACATAATTGTTAGAGATATAAGCTTGATAATATTTTTTCTACTATTTAGAATGCTATATTTTTCATTAGCTTTTAGAGTTTCAGGATACTCTATTATTATACCGACCATAATCCCTGTGCTTATATTAATAGGAGGTATAGACAGCAGAATAAACCTGTCACCACCAATTATAGCTACAATTAAACCGGTTATCGTCCATGTAAAAAGAAATGAGTAAAATTGCCAGGTGATTTTATTAAAATGTTTTTTTAATCTGGAATTTGTTAATACTCTTACCATATATATAATACCAATAAGTCCCACATAGAATAATCTGCCATGCATTTTTGCTACCATTAATAGTGAAGACTTTTGCAATTCTGAAACAGTAGAGTATACATTGGGCCATGGTGACCATGGGTTTGTCCCTAACATTTTTATGATTATAAGTGGTTCAAAAATTATTTTATAGATATATGATGGTCCTTTAGAAATACTTATTAGTAAAAAGCTTAATGTAAATACAATGACTATAAAACTTATGTTTTTTATGCTTCTTTTTCTTAGCTTACAATAGATTAAATAACCAGTAGAAAATAGAATAATTAAATAAAATAAATAATACCACCCCACCCATGCCAGGGAAAAACAAAACATTAAAAGAGCTGATAAAACTGCAAAAGTAATCTGCTTTTTAATATTTTCACCCTGAAGTGCTTCCATGTATAGCCATACAATTAAAAGCGGAAATATCAATACGAACATATCGGTATCAAAAAAACCGGGAAGCGTCCTGAAAACATAAGTGGGGGATGTTGCTGTGATTATACCTGCAACGATTGCACCATACTGGTTTGTAAATCTTCCTGCAAAAAAATATGCGATAATTCCAGCCAGTGGTCCGAAAAACATCGGTATCCAGAAGCATATTTTCATTAAGGATACATCAGCAAATAGATTTATAAATTTATATAAGTATGCCGTAATATAGACTATCAGCGGTTGATATTCCATTGGTACCCCCGGCGGATAGTATGAATACGAGTCCCATTCGATTCCATTTATTTTTGTATCACCAAGATAGCCGTGGTCAATGAAATTTTTTGTCAAACGATAGTGGTAGTAAGAGTCACCAAATTCAACCATATAAGGTGTGCCACTCTGGTCTCTGTAAAACTCCCTATCACTAGCTGGTATACTTGAAAGACGAACATAATTTAGTCTTACAAAGAATCCTATTAGAAATATAATAATAACTATTAGAAATGTTACTATTATTTTTTTATTCTTCAATTTGATCTGGTACAAGATTAAAAGTAACTTGGTTTAATACTATCGCATTTATAATTAAATATAAATATCAAGTTATTAGAACTAAATTTGTTTTTCCATGGAATATATTCTATTTAATTAAAGGCGATTATTCACTATGATATTTAAACAATAGATGTATATATAATATTAATTCCAGTATCCTTGATTGGATGAATTAATAAATTAGTTATGCTGGCGATTCTTTCTTACCCTGTGATTTTGAAAATATAACAAAAAAAGTTCTTATTTTATTATAAATTCTTGATTTCTTTTTAAAGTATGCTGAAGGAAATGCCACTGTAAATATTAATAAATTAATGTTTTGTTAATAAATAAGTCTAAAAAAATAAAAAAGCAAAAATTATCTGCCAGTTCATTATGTCCCGGGTATATCTCGTAGTGAAGTAATATTGAGCTTTTAAAGAACGCTTTTTATTAAAAGTTTTATTCTTACTTGTTAATAATACAAATAAATATAATAATATAATTAACGTTAATAATTATATAATGGCACCCTGTGCCGGCTTTAGAGATGTTTATGAATGATTCTCGCCGGTTTAAAATATAATTAACGTTTGTGTCTGAGGTACCGAGGCATTTGAAGCGATGCCGTGATAGCGTATAAAGATATAGCATATAAGGATAGGGTTATAATATAAATATGAATAGAAGCCCGGTTAAAATATGAGCAGGATGCAAAAGAGGTTTATTAATACTGCCAGGATATTTACGCTGTTACTGATTTTTGTTTTTATTATTATTCCATTTGGTTACCTTAGAGCAGAGGGTTATAAGAAAATTACAGGTTACAGGCCAGATGCATACTGGGTTGTCAGGCCTGGAACCCAGAAGGCAGTTTATCTTACCGGATTGAGTGTTGGAAGTGAGGCAAAAAGAGAGGAAATATATAAACTGGTGAGAAAGACCGAGTTGAACAGCATTGTTTATGATGTTAAAGATGATTGGGGCTATATCGACTATGAAACAGATGTAGAAATGGCAGATGAGATAGGAGCGGCTAAAGGTTATTATAACCTTGATCTGATATTAAAAGAAATGAGAGAAAAAGAAATCTATGGTATAGCGAGGTTTGTTGTTTTTAAGGACAGTATCCTGCCAGAGGCGAGACCGGATATGGCAATTTTAGATAGTAGAACGGGTATGCCTCTTTATTCAGAGGGTTCTTATTGGCCGGATATTTATTGTGAAGAAGTATGGGACTATTATATAGAAATTGTTAAGGAGCTTGCTTCAAAAGGTGTAGAAGAGATTCAGTTTGATTATGTTAGAGCACCTGCAAGAGGAAATATATCGTATGCCGAATATTCATATAACGTAGATGACAATACAAAGGTCTGGGCTGTAACCAGTTTCCTGAAGAGGGTAAGAGAGGAGACGGAAGAATATAATATCAGAATATCCGCAGATGTTTTTGGATGGGTTTTTATTGCAGAAAATGACCAGGGGATAGGCCAGCTTCTTGAGGAGCTTGTACCATTTCTTGATTTCATATACCCGATGCCATATCCATCTCATTATTCAAAGAATTTTTTAGGGTATGAGCTTCCGGAGGCTTACCCTTATGAGGTTGTAAGCTATACCCTGGATAAAGGAATATCAAGAATAGATGATGTGGATAATGCTGATTGTACCGTAATTCCATGGATTCAAGCTTTTGGACTGAGGATGAAATATACTGAAAATGAAATACTGGAGCAAATAGGGGCTGCAGAGGATCTGGGAATAGAAGGTTATTTATGCTGGAATGCAGCAAATATATATGGTGTTGTAGAGAGGGCACTTGACAGTAATTAAAGTTAATAAATTGGTAAAGCGTAATGTGAAGTATTAAAATAAAAGCATAGTTCCGGTAGTTTTAGCAGGGCAATAATGATAGTTTATTATCTCTTTAACACCATAAAAAAATATAAAAGTTGTGGAGGGTAAGCATGAGAATTGAAGAGAATTTTAGTTACGGAGGTTGGAAGAAATGCATTCTCATAACTGGCGATGAATTGGATATGGTAGTTACCACCGAGGTTGGTCCAAGGATTATCAGGTTCGGGTTTATAAATGGAAGGAATATTTTAAAAGAGGTGAAAAAGCAGCAGGGTAAGACTGGCGGTAAGGATTGGCTAATGTATGGGGGGCACAGATTCTGGCATGCTCCTGAGGATATACGCCGAACTTATTTTCCTGATAACGAATCTGTTGATTATAAATGGGACGGTAAGACCCTGAAACTTATCCAGAATATTGAGGATACCACCAGGGTTAGAAAAGAAATGGAAATTACTTTTGGCTCAGATAATAATGTTAGAATATTGCATAGACTGATAAATAAAAACCTGTGGTCCATAGAATTGGCGCCCTGGCCAATTACGGTGATGGCAGAAAGAGGGAGAGCTATTATACCACAGGAACCCTATGGAACTGGAAGTGAGAATTTACTTCCGGCACGCCCGCTTGTTCTCTGGCCTTATACCATGATGAAAGACCCCAGATTTATATGGGGGAACAAGTTCATACAGGTGATACAGGACCCGGGGCAAAAAACGCCCCAGAAAATAGGTGTTCTGGATAAAATGGGGTGGGTCGCATATAGTCTTGAAGACCTGCTTTTTGTAAAAAGATGGGTGTATAATCCTGATGTAAGATACCCGGATTTTGGTGTAAATCTTGAGATTTATACAAATCCAGAGATAATTGAGGTAGAAACGCTTGGAGGTTATGAAAAGATACCGCCGGATGGTTTCCTGGAGCATACTGAGAACTGGTTTTTATTTAAAGAAGAAATTGGAGAAGATGAAGATTCGCTGGAAAGCAAATTGATTCCTATAATTAAAAGAACAGACGGAAAATTTTAATAAATTTTACTGTGGCAGATTTTTCTAGTGATTTTCTTTTTATCCCTTTTTTAAAAAATTTACTCCGGACAAATCAATCTAAAAATTTATTGGTCTTTTGTGAATCTCAGGCTTATACAAGAATTTAAATCATGGTATTTGTGCAATCGTTGTAATATTACCCGGTATGCTGATTGAAAAACTATAAACAATTCTAAAAGAACCGGTATTGTCTTTTTATTATATGATTATTTATTTCTTCTCTGCCATCTTGTCTTTTTAAGCATTTTTTTATGCTTTTTTTTCCTCATTTTTTTTCTTCGCTTTTTAATAACCGAGCTCATATTACTTCCTTGGCTTTAATCTATTTATAAAATATAAGAACTTTTTAAAATTATAAATTACTGCTGTCATTATCGGGTAAGTTATTATATCAGAAATAGTCATGTTATTGTATTGTTAAATTAAAAGATTTTTAAAAATATTTGATATTTTTCATAGTTTTTTTGTATGGGTTTGTGTTATTTTTATTTCCTCTTCTAAACAAAAGTTTTACTATTATGATTGTTATGTTGATTTTATTATATTATAGGTCTTAAAAATAGAAATGCCTATTGACATACAATATATGGTATATTAATATGATTATGTACACTATATGATGAACTGTTTTAGACCCTCTGAAGAATTTGCAGTAGTATCTGCGGGGTAATAATAATTAGGTCGCAGTTGTTGCATTCGAGTATTCTCTATTTTGTAAACTAGATGGTTTTGAGGAAAAAGTCCTGATTCTGTTTTTGTTTTAAATATATTGATTATTAAATTTAAGATTTCTGGAGGTAATGGTCGATGGAAAAAGAAAATGTAAGTAATGAAGATACTAAAAAAAGCAGTAATATGAAAGAAGGCATAAATAAAGCAGTAAGCAATAAGAACTCTGATTATTACCTCAATAAGGAAATAAGGTTATCTGAAAATGCTGTAAAAGTCCTTGGAAGAAGATATTTAAAAAGGGATGAAGAAGGAGCTCTTCTTGAAACTCCAAGGGATATGTTTATAAGAGTTGCCAGGAATGTTTCTTCTGCTGAAAGAAAGTACGGAAGAACTGAGGAAGAAATAGGTGAAATAGAAAAAAATTTTTTTGATATACTTACTGACCTTGATTTCCTTCCCAATTCTCCCACACTTATGAATGCAGGTAAAGAGCTGCAGCAGCTTGCCGCATGCTTTGTGCTTCCTGTAGGCGATTCCATGACAGATATTTTTGAGGCATTAAAGGAAAGTGCATTAATACAGAAATCCGGCGGCGGGGTGGGTTATTCTTTTTCCAGAGTAAGGCCAAAGAATGATGTGGTTCTTTCCACTAAAGGGGTCTCAAGTGGGCCGATATCTTTCATGACTGTTTTTAATGCAGCAACTGATACTATAAAACAGGGTGGAACAAGAAGGGGAGCAAATATGGGTATATTAAGAGTAGACCATCCTGATATTCTGGATTTTATAACTTCAAAAGAAGACAATGATAAACTAACTAATTTTAATATCTCGGTAGGCGTTACAGAGAAGTTTATGAAGGCGGTTGAGGACGATGAAGAGTATGAAATTATAAATCCGAGGACCAAAGAAGTAGTGGATAGATATAAAGCAAAAGAAGTGTTTGGTAAAATTGTCGAGCAGGCATGGAAAAACGGGGACCCGGGGATTGTATTTCTTGACAGATTAAACAAGGAAAACCCAACACCGCACCTGGGACAAATTGAAAGTACCAACCCCTGTGGCGAACAGCCTCTTCTTCCATATGAAGCCTGTAACCTGGGGTCTATCAATCTTTCTAACATGATAAGAGAGAAAGAGGGTACCAGGGAAGTAAATTTTGATAAATTGCGGGCAGTAACCAGAATAGCAGTAAGATTCCTCGATGATGTTATAGATATGAGCAGGTATCCACTTGATAAAATAGACGAAATGGCACTCGGAAACAGGAAAATCGGGCTGGGAGTTATGGGATATGCTGATTTGCTGATAATACTTGGTATACCCTATGATAGTGAAGAAGCCCTGGAGTTAGCTCAGAAAATCATGAGTTTTATACAGGATGAATCTAAAAATGCGTCGAAGGAACTTGCAAAAGAAAGAGGAGTATTTCCGAATTTCAAAGGCAGCATATACGATAGTCCTGATGGATATGAGATCAGAAATGCAACCACCACCACAATTGCTCCTACCGGGACTTTAAGCATTATTGCAGATTGTTCAAGTGGGGTAGAGCCGCTCTTTGCTATATCATTCGTTAAGAATGTCATGGATAATGACAGGCTGGTTGAGGTTAATAAGTATTTCAAGAAGATAGCAATCGACGAAGGGTTTTACAGTGAAGAATTGATGTCAAGAATAGCAGAGACGGGAAATTTAAAAGATATTGATGAAGTACCGGACAAGCATAAGAGGTTATTTGTAACAGCTCATGAGATCAGCCCTTCATGGCATGTTAGAACCCAGGCTATGTTTCAAAAGTATGTAGATAATGCTGTTTCAAAGACTGTAAATTTTTCTAACGACGCTACAGTTCAGGATGTAGATGATGCATATATGCTTGCCTATAGATTGGGCTGTAAAGGTATAACTACATTCAGGGATAATAGCAAGGGCACGCAGGTTCTTCAGGTTGGAGCACAGAAAAAAGAAGGAGAAAAATTATCAGCTAATGTTAATGGCAAATGGATGGATATCAGAAAGAAAGTCCAGTCTCAGGCAATTGCTGCGAATAAGCAGGTGGCAGAAGAGGATAAGATAACACCGAGACCTAGACCCGAAGTTACATATGGTATGACTAAAAAATATAAAATCGGGAATTGCGGTAAGCTTTATGTGACAATTAATTCGGATGAAAACGGAATATGCGAGGTATTTACAAATACCGGTGAGGAAGGGTGTTCTGCCCTGACTGAGGCTGTGGGCAGGCTTATAAGTATTGCAATAAGGTCAGGGATAGATCTTGAATCCATTAAGGACCAATTAAAGGGGATAAGATGCGCAACATGTATCGCAGACCCGGATACCCATGTTCTTTCCTGCCCTGACGCTATAGCAAAAGCTATTGACTTCTATTTAAACGGTACCAATAAATATGACCTGGGGGCAACCAGTGGGCCGAGGTCGCTTGTTATATGCCCTGAATGCGGAGACATAATGGTATCTGAAGGCGGTTGCTACCTGTGCAGAAGCTGCGGATATTCCAGATGTTCTTGATATTATCTTTTTTGATTTTTTAAAATACTTTCAAGAGACAACTCGTAAGTTAGGTAGTCTTTTTCGGAAAAAAGAACCATTTTTACGAGTTCGATTTCCTGGTGTTGATTCAAAAAATCAATTATAGTCTTTATAGCTATTATAGAAGCTTCTCCAGTGGGGTAACCAAAAATCCCTGTGCTAATTGATGGGAAAGAAATGCTCTTTATCTTATTTCTCGAGGCAACCAGGAGACTATTGTGGTAGCTATTTCTTAAATCGCGGGTATCACTTGCACTTCCGCTATATACCGGACCTACAGTGTGGATTACATATTTTGCTCTAAGGTTATGTCCTCCGCTTAATTTGGCTTCGCCTGTTTTACAGCCTCCAAGAGTTCTGCACTCATTCCAGAGGCCGGGTCCGGCTGCTCTGTGGATGGCGCCCGAAACACCGCCGCCGGGAGATAACTGGTCATTTGCAGCATTTACTATTGCCTCTGTCTCTTCATTGGTTATATCACCGATTGTTAGTTCAAATATTGATTTGTTAATTCTTTTCTTTAATGACACTGGCTGATTATTACGATTAATTATTTATAAAAATCATAACATATCTTTTTAATAATTTCTCTTTTTTAAGACAGCATATTGAATAAATAAAAAGACCGACTCCTGATGGTTATTTTTAGTTAATATTTTTATTTCTTTTTTTATAGGTGATTTCATTTATAAAGTTTATGATGAGTACGCTCGTAATCGAGCAGATTACAATTAATATCCAGTGATAAACGCCGAGTCCGGTAGTTTTGAATATTTTTTGCAGCCAGGGTATATATATGATTCCAATCTGGAGCAAAATGGATGCTGCCACTGCGAGATTTAGTAACTTATTTTCAAAAATGTTCTTCCTGAATATACCCCTGTGCTGAAATCTAAAGTTGTAGGTATGTAGAAGCTGGCTTATAACCAGGGTGGTGAATACTGATGTCTGGAAAATTTCAAGATCACCACTAAGATAACCGGCATTAAATATAATCGGTCCGGCAAAATATATGAAAAGAGCACCCGATGTTAAAACTGCACTCTGCCACAGTATTAAAAGCAGCCCATTTCTGCTTAAAATCCGTTCCTTTTCTCTTGTCGCTTTTCTATCCATTACGTCTTTTTCCGGGGGATCCATCCCCAGTGCAAGAGCAGGGAGCCCGTCGGTTATCAGGTTCATCCAGAGTATCTGCACTGGTAAAAGTGGTATATAAATGAATCCTTTCTGTCCGGTTATAAGATAGAAGATGTAGTCACCTACAAGAATCGAGATGAACATAAGAAGAACTTCCGAAATATTGCAGGAAAGTAGGAACAGTATAAATTTCTTAATGTTATCATATATAACCCTTCCCTGTTTGATGGCCCTTACTATTGTCGCAAAATTGTCGTCGGTTAAAATTATATCACTTGACTCTTTGCTTACATCAGTTCCGACTATACCCATAGCCAGACCGATATCCGCTTTTTTTAATGAGGGGGCGTCGTTTATTCCATCTCCCGTCATGGCTACTATGTGATTTTTTTTCTTTAGAGCTTCTACAATCTCTACTTTATTTGATGGCGAGACTCTTGCAAATATTCTTATGTCTTCTATCTGATTTTCAAGATCTTCTTTGCTGAGCTGGTCAAATTCTGCACCGTCAACAATTTTATCATTACTGCCCAGTATATTGAGTTCTTCACCGATTGCACGGGCTGTAATCTTATGGTCGCCTGTCACCATTACAATCTTTATGTTGGCTCTTTTGCATTTTTCTATTGCGTCATATACTTCCGGTCGGGGAGGGTCGATCATCCCAACCATTCCCAGATATATCATGTCTTCTTCAGTTTCCTGAATCCTTGTCTCCGGAGGAAGGTCCTCAAGCTGTTTAAAAGCAAAAGCGAGGTTCCTCATGGCTTTACCTGCCAGGAAGTAATTGTAACTGTTGATTTTTTCTCTTTCCTCGACAGTAAGTTTCTCTATTTTTCCGTTTTTAATTACACCGGTACACTTATTCAATATTACTTCAGGGGCTCCTTTTGAGAATAAGATGTATCTGTGATTGTTATTTATATCATAAGATGGTATTTCATTTATAGTGCTCATCATCTTACGTTCAGAGTCAAAAGGTTCCTCCATTTTTCTGGGGTAATCTTTTTCCAGTTCGCTTTTATCTATCGAGTAATTGTTCCCAAGCTCAATAAGCGCTGCTTCTGTAGGGTCTCCAATAATTTGCCCGGTATCTTTATTGGAGTAATATGCGTCGTTGCACAGGACAGCATTTTTTAGCAGGAGGCTTAGTGCATCGTTGCTTCCGTGCGTTTTTAAGTGTAATGTTTTTCCTGTATTGTCCATTCTGTTATGTTTTTCTATGAATTTATCGTAATCATTATCCTCGTTTAATCCCGAAAATATTTTTCGTACCATCATCTTGTTTTCAGTAAGGGTACCTGTTTTATCCGTGCATATAACAGATACACTGCCCAGTGTTTCTACCGAGCTCAGCTTTCGAACTATGGCATTATTTTTCGCCATTTTTTGCACACCAAGAGCAAGAGATGCGGTAACTATGGCTGGAAGACCCTCTGGTATTGAAGCGACTGCAAGTGCGACTGCAACAAGAAACATCTGTGATGCCGGGTTTCCTTTGAGTATCCCTGATAAAAAAACAATCAAACTTACTACCAGGCAAATTATCCCGATTGTTTTACCAACAGCTTTTAATTCAACTTGCAGTGGTGTTAATTCATCTTCTGCCTGGACCATGCTTGCAATTTTACCAATCTCGGTGTTCTGTCCCGTACCGGTGACAGCAGCGATGCATCTACCCTTTACTACAGTAGTGCCACTGAAGAGCATGTTCTTTTTATCTCCGAGAGGAAGGTTTTCTTCGTATATGGGTTCAGTAACTTTATTTACCGGGATTGATTCACCCGTAAGAATCGATTCATTAACCTGCAGGTTTGTTTTTTCGATTACCCTGCAGTCTGCAGGAACCAGGTCTCCTGCTACGAGTTTTATGATGTCCCCCGGGACAAGGTTTTTGGAGTAGATATTTTTTTCCCTGCCTTCCCTTATCACCAGTGCGCCGGGTGAGGCAATTTCTTTTAAAGCAAGCAGCGCTTTTTCTGCCCGGAATTCCTGTACGAAGCCTAAAACTGCATTTAATATAAGTATTGCAAGTATTACGATAGCATCAGTTATCTCTTTTATAATTATTCCAGAGATGAAAGCAGCAGCGATAAGTATCCATATCATAAAATCATTAAACTGGGATATGAATATTTTAAAAGGTGTTCTGCCTTTTTTTTCTTCAAGCTCATTAAGCCCGTATTTTGAGATTCTGTCCTCAGCTTCTTTTTCGCTTATCCCGGTTTTAAGATTGGTGTTTAACCTGTTTGCAATTTCTTCTATGGACTTATTATGCCAGAATAATTCTATAGGAGGACTGAGCACGGTATTGTATTTATTTTTCCTAGCTTTTATTTTCAATCTAAAATTCTGTCCAGTGTTGCATATAAAGAATGTCCTGTAGTTCCAGGCGCTATAATATTAAAGCACACATAGTAACGGCAGTAAATTATAAAATTTATAATTTTTTTTGAATATACTGTCTTCTATATATTAAATGTAATTATTTTTTATTCCCATATATTATGGAACATTTCCCATTCAGAGATGTGGCTGCTTATATATTTCTCCATGACATTTAGAATTTTAGTCATGTTTTTATTAATGAGTATTTCTTTTTCTCCTTTTAATTCTAATTTTATAGGGCTTCCGATTGTTAGTAAATGGTTATACTTATCTTTTCTCCAGATAAAGCTGGGCAATAATTGTGCGCCTGACTTTAGGGCTACATGTACCGCTCCTGTTGGAAAGTAGGCACTTTTGCTAAAGAATTTAAAAGGCTTTGCCGCATGCCCGGTAGGGTCAAAATCAGAAGGAATAGCTATTATTTCATTGTTTTTTAGTATTCTAAAAACATTTAAAATCTTGTTTATATAAAGGGTCTTAAGACCTTTGGATAATCTTCTTGATTCAAAAAAGTTTCTTGTCAGGTTGTTTTTTCTGTAGTCACTCACACCCCAGATATTATATCCTTCAGTAGCCAGTTTGCAAGCTCCCCACTCAAAATTTCCAATATGGGCCGTAAAGATTACAACGCCCTTTCCTTTTTTTAAAGCGTTGTCCAGATTTTCCAGACCTCTAACTTCTATTCTCTTCTTAAGTTTTTCACGGGTTATAACAGGGTGTTTAAGAAAATCTGCGATATTTTTTCCCCAGTTTATAAAAATCCTCAGGGCTATTTCACGTGTTTTAGCACTGTTGAAATCAATGCCCAGGACATTTGAAATGTTGTTTTTTATTATATCAACTTTGTTGCCGGTTAAGAACCAGAGCCTTGCACCAAATTCCGCAATCAAATATGTTACGGGATAAGGGGTTAAAATAACAATTAGTTCAAGAATTTTATAACCGATATACCCAAACACGGCTGCTCTCTTTCTTGAATTAATATTGTATAATGATGTTAATAATAATAAATTTTATTTATAAATGGAAGTTTATGGCATGATAACTGGATAATCACAAATAAATATTTTTTGTTTTAGAAAATGCCGTGAGCGCCTGGTGAGAGAATAGGAGGTTGAATTTTATGTTATATTCTGGAGCAGGAAATTCAGGCTTTGATAAAATATTAAATTACAAGTTGACTGCTAGGCCGGTGATAAGCGTCTATTTGATGGTCGACAGGTCAAGGACTTCCAAAAAGAATTATCAGACAAGATTGAACTCTATGATTGTAAGCAGCAGGGAAAAACTGGAGGCCGATGTTAATATCGATAAGAATGATAAAAAGGAAATATATGAAATCTTCGAAAGGGTTAAAAGATTTGTAAGCGATAAGTTCAGAACAGACTCAACAAGAACGCTGGCAATTTTTTGTTCCGGGGATGGTATGTGGGAAGAGTTCAGGTTACCTATAATAATGAGGTCAAAAATAATAATTGACCCGAAGCCTTATACACAGAACATAAGAAATCTTGTTAATAATTCTAAAAAATATGGTGTTCTTATGGTTGATAGGGAAAAAGCGCAGATAAACTCTATTTATCTTGGTGAAGTCAATGAGTGCCTTGCTACTTTTGTAAGTGATGTTCCCTCTAAAGTTAATTTTAGGAGCCAGGCAGCGTTCAGGGAGAAAAAAATACTCGGGAGACTGGAGGAAAAGCTTCATCATTTTTTTAAAATGATTAATGATAAGACCCTGGAGCTTTTTAAAGAAAAAAAGTTTGATTATCTTATATTATCAGGCAGGAAGGAAATACTTCCTAAATTTATGAGTTACATTCATAGTTACCTTGAGTCCGTGCTTATAGGAAGTATTTTTGCAGAATCTGATTTGAAATCTTCATTGATTATAGAAAAAGCAAGGGAAGTTATTGATAAGTTCGAGGCAGGAGTTAAAAACAGTCTTATTGACAGACTGATTGATGAATTAAATCCAAATGGAATGGGTATGCTTGGAATTGATGCCACCATAAGGTCCTTATTGATTGAGCAAATTAAAATCCTGATATACGACAGGCAGTTTACTCATAAAGGCTATATCTGTGATGATTGTGGCTATATAACGCTTGAAGAAAAAGATAGGTGTCCTTATTGTGATGGGCAGCTTACCTTTTATAATGATATAGTCGATGAGATAGTGGAAGATACGCTGGAGCAGGGATGTGAAATAGTGGATGTAGAGGGGAATGATAGATTGATAAAAGCAGGCAGCATCGGTGCTGTATTAAGATATAAATTATAGGCGTTTTTTTATAGAGGTATTATATAAAGTTATAAAAAAGCGGTTTGTTATAAAGAAATTGGCAAAAAACAGGTTAAAATTACCTGCGAGTAACGGTTTTTTTCTTTAATTTCGAGAGTTCCTTGGTAAATTGTTCTATGTCATTAAATTGTTTGTAAACGGAAGCAAACCTTATATATGCAACTTTATCCAGGTTTTTTAATCTCTTCAGGACAAGGTCTCCTATTTCCTTTGAATGTATCTCGTTTGATGGCATATTCGAGATTTCATTTTCTATGTCATCTACAATCTTATTTAATTCCTCTGTACTTATATTTCTTTTAATACATGCTCTGATTAGACCGCTCAGTATCTTATTCCTGTCAAAAGGTTCTCTTGTGTTATCTTTTTTAATGACTGCTATGGGCTGGGTCTCGACCCTTTCATAAGTTGTAAATCTTTTGCCGCATTTTTCGCATAGCCTTCTCCTCCTGACGCAATCTCTGGAATCTGTCAGTCTTGAATCTATAACCCTGGTGTCAGGATTTGAGCAGAACGGACATTTCATTTTTTTACATTCCTTTAAAAAATGGTTTAAATATTTTTTTAATTATCGGATTAACGTCTTTTCTGTTTTCCGTATAATACGATTTTAGCAGACCATAACTTTTTATAATATACACTATAGTAATAAATATTCCAAAAGCAAGCCACCATAAATTTCCTTTATAGGCCCAGAGAAAAAAAGAAAATGCAAAAAAAGCAAACGCGGTGGCGACATAGGAATCCTTAAGTATTAGAAGAGCGATTGGTACAAAAACGAGGTAAAGGAAGAAAAATGATACCGGTGAAAGGTAAAGCAGCCCCCCTATAAAAGTAGAGACACCTTTTCCTCCCCTGAACCCAATGTAAATCATCCAGTTATGCCCGATTACTGCGAAGACAACGGCAAGCAGGGGAATAAATACATGGCTTGATAGTTTAGTGGATATATAAGCTACAAGCGCTCCTTTTAAAATGTCAGTTATGATTACCATCACTCCCGCGAATTTGCCCACCTTTGTAAAAGTATTCATTCCGCCTACATTTTTACTTCCTTCTTTGCTTATATCTATTCCCTTTATTTTTCCTGCAATGTAGGCTGACGGGAAGGAGCCAATAAGATATGAAATAATTAAAATTGCTGCAGTATTAAGATAAAAATTCTGAAATATCATTATATACCTCTAAATATTAAAAAATTTTTATCTGGCGCAAAGAATAAAAAACATAGATTTATATATCCGCTCTTTTAATGGATTATATCATAAAGGTGATTTATTAAGGAAATCTTGAGTTTATATATGTGTTCGGATATATTTAATTGTTTTACAGAATGACCGGTAATCTATAATAATTCGATATCTCATATCAAATTTAAAATCTCCCTGATTTTTAAGCTCAAAAAGTTATCATAATTTAAAGTAAAAAGCATTTTACTTTTTAGTAAAAATATTTTAAAAAATAAATCAAAAATTATTCATAATTACTTGACAATATTGACACTTTTTATTAGAATTAAATCAAATAAAAGGCTGGTGGTGGATTTGTTTGATGAATATGATAAAAGTTATCCAATAGAGCTTGTAGCTGATTTCCTGGGAGTTAACAGCAGGACACTATACTATTATGAGAAGTTCAGGTTGGTAAGGCCATTAAGGAGAGGAAGGAAAAGGTATTATTCGAAGGCAGATATCAGATGGCTGGAGTACGTGAGAGAGCTTATGTACGATGAAGGAATGAACTTAAAGTCGATAATTATATTGATAAAAAGAAGAGATAACGTGATTCTTGGAAAGTGTCCCGAAGAGATAGTTGATTGTTTTAAAAATTATCTTATGAACATAGACAGGGAAGAAGAGTAATCAGGTTACAAACCCAGTTTTATCGTAAAAAATGGAATTATTTAGAAAGGAAGTATTGTTATGGCGAAAGCAGTAGGAATCGATCTAGGTACTACTAATTCATGTATAGCAGTTATGGAAGGCGGAAGCCCCACTGTTATTACTAATAGTGAAGGAAGCAGGACCACACCTTCGGTAGTGACTATAACTAAAAAAGGTGAAAGGCTGGTGGGACAGCTTGCAAAGAGACAGGCAGCATTAAACCCTGAAAACACAATTTATTCTATTAAGAGGTTTGTTGGAAGAAAATACAGTGAAGTGGAAAGTGAAAGAAAAATAGTATCTTATGTGGTTAAAAAGGGTAGAAATAATCTGGCAGAAGTAGAAATGGGCGGTAAGGATTATACTCCTGAGGAGGTATCTGCAATGGTGCTCCAGAAGCTAAAGGCAGATGCCGAGAGCTATCTCGGAACAGGCATTACTGATGCAGTTATTACCGTTCCTGCTTATTTTAATGATGCCCAGAGACAGGCAACGAAAAATGCTGGAAAGATAGCGGGCCTTAATGTTTTAAGAATAATTAACGAACCCACAGCGGCATCACTCGCATACGGGCTGGATAAGAAGAAAGAGGAGAAAATCCTGGTGTTTGACCTTGGAGGCGGTACGTTTGATGTATCGGTGCTGGAGGTTGGAGAAGGTGTATTTGAAGTAAAAGCAAGCCATGGTGACATGCATCTGGGCGGTGACGATTATGATGATAGGATTATGAATTATGTTGCTGATGAATTTAAAAAAGAGCAGGGTATTGATTTAAGAGGAGACAGGCAGGCACTCCAGAGGCTTATAGAGGCTTCGGAAAAAGCAAAGGTGGAATTATCTTCAGTTATGGAAACAAGCATAAATCTCCCATTTATAACTGCCGATGCAAATGGTCCAAAACATCTTGATGTTAAGATAACACGGGCAAAGTTTGAACAGCTGACAGCAGACCTCACGAATAGGTGCAAGGAACCTCTCGAGAAAGCTCTAAGCGATTCGGGGTTAAAGACAGGCGATCTTGATGAGGTAATTCTTGTGGGTGGAGCAACCAGAATGCCGGTTATACAGCAAATGGTAAAAGATTATACTGGAAAAGAGCCCAACAAGAGCGTAAATCCTGATGAAGTAGTCGCAGTAGGAGCAGCTATTCAGGCAGGCGTATTGAAAGGAGATGTAAAGGATGTAGTTCTACTTGATGTAACACCTCTGTCTCTAGGTATAGAAACCCTGGGCGGCGTGATGACCAGGTTAATAGAGAAAAATACGACCATACCGACAAAGAAGAGTGAGATATTCACCACTGCTGCAGATAACCAGACCAGCGTGGATATCCATGTGCTTCAGGGAGAGCGTGACATGGCCGGAGATAATAAAACCATAGGCCGATTCAGGCTTGATGGAATTCCGCCTGCTCCAAGAGGGATTCCGCAGATAGAGGTAGCTTTTGATATTGATGCAAATGGAATAGTTAATGTTTCAGCAAAAGACACAGCTACAGGCAAAGAGCAAAAAATTACGATTACTGCGACATCACATCTTTCTGATGAAGAAATTGAGAGGATGGTTAAAGAAGCGCAGGAGCATTCAGAAGAAGATAAGAAGAAAAGAGGTCTTGTAGATGCCAGGAATAGCGCTGACAATCTGATTTACGCTACGGAGAAGTTAATGAGGGAAGTTGGCGGAAAAGTTCCTGCGGATATGAAGACCAAAATGGAAGAACAGGTTAAGGTTCTAAGAAAAACTCTTGAGTCGGACAACGCCGATGAGATAAAGAGAGAAACAGAAAAATTACAGAATCTGCAGAATGAATTATCACAGAGACTTTACGCACAAACAGGTGCAGGAGCCGGGCCGGGAAGCGGAGGAACTGCAGACGGTGAATCAGGAAGCCAGCAGGAAGGAAGTAAGCAGGGAGGCAATGAAGAAGAAGTGATAGATGCGGAATTTGAAGCAAAGGATGACGAAGATAAAAAAGATGGGTAAAAAAACTAAATAGATTTTAAAAGGAGGTGCATTTATATGCCAATAGTTAGATGGGATCCATTTAGTGACATGGTTCAGCTTCGTGATGAGATAGGCAGGTGGTTCGAAGGGATTACGGAGAGAGACAAAAGCACCAGAAAGTCAACAGTATGGGCTCCGGATGTAGATATTAAGGAGACAGATAAAGAAATACTGATAAAGGCAGATTTACCCGGAATGAAGATGGAGGACATAGATGTATCCGTGGATGAAGATCAGCTTGTAATAAAGGGTGAGAGAAAAGAAGAGAAAGAAGAAAAGGATAAAGATTATGTCAGGGTTGAAAGGAATTATGGTTCTTTCTACAGGTCATTCAGCATAGGAGTTCCGGTAAAATCTGACCAGGTCGGAGCTACTTATAAAAATGGCGTGCTGGAGATAATCCTGCCCAAGTCAGAAGCCAAGAGACCAAAGAAGATAGCGATAAAAGGTGAGTAAAAGTACTGAACAAAGCTTTACAGGTTTATAAAGTTCAAACTTCATATGTCTGCCCATAACTAAAGTTATGGGCAGCATATTTATGAAGACTAAAGGTGGATATAAATGGTTGAATATAAGGATTATTATAAGATACTTGGAGTAGATAAGAAAGCCTCTCAGGAGGAAATAAAGAGTGCTTACAGAAAGCTGGCAAGAAAATATCACCCGGATGCAAATCCCGGTAATGCCGGGGCTGAAGAGAAATTTAAAGAGATTGGAGAGGCATACGAAGTATTAAAAGACCCGCAGAAGAGAGAAAGGTACGACCAGCTTGGGGCTAACTGGAAACAGTATGCACGTGCGGGTACAGGGTGGCCAGGAGGTAGCAGGACATATACCTATAACTTTGGAAACAAGGGTTTTAGCTTTGAAGACCTTGGCAGCGGGTTCTCGGATTTTTTTGAAATGTTCTTTGGCAGTGGAGCGAACGAGAGATTTTCTGGATTTACAAGTAATTTCGGCTCAAAATTTGGCGGAAGAACGAAAGCTACTGCACGGAAAGGACAGGATATGCAATCCAGTCTGGGAATAACATTGAGGGAAGCTTACACTGGTACTCAGAGGTCGTTTAAAATGCAGAAGGGCGGCAGGACAAGAACTATAAATATTAAGATTCCAGAGGGTATCAAAGATGGCGGTAAGATAAGAGTGGCCGGAGAGGGGAGCCCTTCATCGGCAGGAGGCACGGCAGGTGACCTGTATCTGGTTATAAATGTTGCAAAACATAATTTTTTTACCAGAAAAGAAGACGACCTTTACTGTGAGATTCCGGTTACTGTAAAAGAGGCATATAAAGGTGCAAGGATAGAGGTGCCAACTTTTGATGGCAGTGTTATGGTAAAGGTGCCCCCTGGAACCCAGGGAGGAAAAACACTCCGTTTAAAAGGCAAAGGGATGCCAAAGCTGAAAGGCGGTGGCTATGGTGATCTTTATGCGAAGATTAAGATAGTAATACCGGAGGGCTTGAGTCTGGAGCAGAAAAAACATTTTGATAAATTTCTGGAAGTTTATAATGAAAACCCGAGAGCCGGTATAATCGTTTGATTTTTTATGGACGCAATTCATAAGTTATACAATTACAGGATGGTAGAAATATATGCAAATAGATAAATTTACAATAAAAGCTCAGGAAGCATTGTCAGATGCGCAGAGAATAGCTTCTGAGAATGGCAATCAGAGTGTTGATGATATCCATCTCCTTTCTGCATTACTGGAGCAGAAAGAGGGAATAATAATTCCTATACTGAAAAAACTCGAGGTCAACCCGGATGACTTGCTGGATAAGGTGGGGAATCTTATTGCGAAGCAGCCAAAAGTAAGCGGGCAGGGCACACAGTTATATATAACTCCCGGTCTTAACAATATATTAAATGGCGCTTTTGATGAGGCATTGCAATTAAAAGATGAATATGTGTCAACAGAACATATTTTAATAGCACTTGCAGGAAGTGATGGTGAGGCAGGTAAGCTTTTAAAAAATTATGGTGTAACAAAAGATAGTATATATAAAATTCTTGTAAGTATAAGGGGCAGTCAGAGGATAACGGACCAGAATCCCGAAGATAAGTACCAGGCGCTTGAAAGATACGGTAAGGATATTACTGATGTAGCAAAAAAGGGCAAGCTTGACCCTGTAATAGGCAGAGATGACGAAATAAGAAGGGTAATACAGGTACTGTCAAGGAGGACAAAGAATAATCCTGTTCTTATAGGAGACCCGGGGGTAGGAAAAACTGCTATTGTTGAAGGGCTTGCTAATAGAATTGTGTCAGGTGATGTTCCCGAAGGCTTAAAAAATAAAAAAATAGTGGCTCTTGATATGGGGTCCCTTGTTGCTGGCTCCAAATACAGGGGCGAATTTGAAGACAGGCTAAAAGCGGTACTAAAAGAAGTATCAAAGGCGGAAGGTAGCATAATTTTATTTTTAGATGAGCTTCATACTGTAGTAGGAGCAGGAGCAGCAGAGGGTGCGGTTGATGCATCTAACATGCTAAAACCCATGCTTGCCCGTGGCGAACTTCATGCCATAGGTGCTACTACGCTTGATGAATACAGAAAATATATTGAGAAGGATGCTGCTCTTGAAAGGAGATTCCAGCCCATACAGATAAACGAACCATCGGTGGAGGATACCATCTCAATATTAAGGGGACTCAGGGAAAGATATGAAGTATATCATGGAGTGAGGATAAAAGATTCAGCGCTTATCGCTGCCGCAGTGCTCTCTGATAGATATATATCTGACAGATTCCTGCCTGATAAAGCTATTGACCTCATAGATGAAGCTGCTTCAAGACTGAGGATAGAGATTGACAGTATGCCCACCGAAATTGATGAGGTAGAGAGAAAAATTAAACGATATGAGATAGAGATCCAGGCTTTAAAAAAAGAAAAAGATAAGAATTCCATCTCGAGGATGGAAAAAATAAATAAAGAACTTTCCAACCTTAAAGAAAAGTCAAATGCAATGAAAGCCCACTGGCAGCAGGAAAAGGAAATAATAAGCAGTATAAGGAATATAAAAGAGGAAATCGAAAAGGCAAAGATAGAAGCCGAGCATGCCGAGAGGGATGCGGACCTCCAGAAGGCTGCGGAGTTAAGATACGGGAAACTTCTGGAGCTTCAGAAAAAGCTGGATGCAGATAATAAAAAGCTCCTGGAGCTTCAAAAGGGAAATAAAATGTTAAAAGAGGAAGTGGATGATGAGGATATTGCAGAGACAGTCTCAAAGTGGACAGGTATCCCTGTTACAAGACTTATGGAAGCTGAAATTGAAAAACTGGTTCATATGGAAGACAGGTTGAAAAGAAGAGTTGTAGGCCAGGATGAGGCTATAACTGCGGTTTCAAATGCTATAAGAAGGGCAAGAGCGGGACTTCAGGACCCCAACCGGCCAATTGGTTCTTTTATATTCCTTGGTCCCACCGGTGTTGGTAAAACAGAGCTTTCAAAAGCTCTCGCAGGGTTTTTATTTGATGATGAAAGGGCTATGGTAAGGATAGATATGTCCGAGTATATGGAAAAACATACTGTTTCAAGACTAATAGGCGCACCTCCGGGTTACGTTGGTTATGAAGAGGGTGGATATCTTACCGAGGCTGTCAGAAGAAAACCGTACACCGTCATACTTATGGATGAAATTGAAAAAGCTCACGGCGATGTTTTTAATATATTACTTCAGATAATGGATGATGGAAGGCTTACCGATGGGCATGGAAGGACGGTTGATTTTAAAAATACATTAATTATAATGACATCCAATATCGGCAGTCAGTGGATAACCGAGCTTGGCGAAAAAAATGAAGAGGAAATGAGAGAAAGAATAACCGAAGCTATGAAAGCCAGCTTCAAGCCTGAATTTTTAAACCGTGTTGATGATATAATTATATTTCACAGGCTGGGTATCGATGAGATAAAAAAGGTTGTTGAGATTCAAATTGAAAAACTGAAAAAAACACTGAGGGGAAAGAAGCTTTCTCTTGAAGTAACCGATAAAGCCAGGGAGATTCTGGCAAAAGAAGGATTTGACCCTGTTTATGGAGCAAGACCATTAAAAAGGGTTATCCAGAATGAAGTACAGAATGTTCTGGCAATGAAACTTTTAAGCGGGGAGGTCAGGGAAGGAGACACAGTAATAGTAGATGTAACCGGTCCTGAAGGAAAACTGCTTGATTTTAAGGTTAAGAAATAAGGATAATCATTTCTCAAAAGAAATCATGATATCAGTAAATCATATTAGCCTGGGTTTTGGCGGCAGGAAATTACTTGATGATATTTCTTTCCAGATAAATCCCAGAGATAGAGTTGGGCTTGTCGGAAATAATGGTGCGGGTAAAACGACTTTGCTAAAAATTATTCTTGGTCTGCAGACACCAGATTCTGGAACTATTGCCAGACCATCTAATCTGACATCTGGATACCTTCCACAGCAGATGAAACATGTAAACAGCAGAACTCTTTTTAATGAAGTAAAAACTTCTTTTTCAGAGGCTCTTGAGCTGGAAGGCAAAATTGCCCGGTTAAATAGTGATATAGAGAAGAGAACCGATTGTAATTCCAGAGGTTATCTAAAATTAATTGACAGGTTGTACGATATGAATGAAAGAGCCAGGATACTGGGTGTGTCAAAAATAAACCAGAAAATCGAAAAGACACTGGCAGGCCTTGGATTTGAACCTGAAGATTTAACAAGACATACCCGGGAATTTAGCGGTGGGTGGAGAATGCGAATTGAGCTGGCAAAGATTCTCCTTAAATATCCTGACCTGCTGCTTCTTGATGAGCCTACGAATCACCTTGATATCGAATCAATTCGGTGGATGGAGCAATTCTTATCTGAGTATCAGGGAGCGGTTATTATAATAAGTCATGATAGAGCGCTTCTGGACAATGTCACAGAAAGGACCATAGAAATTTCACAGGGCAGGATTTATGATTATATGGTTCCCTATTCAAAATATACCGAACTGAGAAAAAAACAAAAATTAATACAGCTTGCGACCTATAAAAACCGGCAGAAGGAAGTTAAAAAGACAAGTTTATTCATTGAACGCTTCAGGTATAAGGCGACCAAAGCACGGCAGGTGCAGTCACGCATAAAATATCTTGAGAAGCTACCTCCTGTCGAGCTGGATGAAGATAATTTAAAGGCAATAAGAATAAGATTTCCTGATGCACCGCGCTCTGGCAGCGTGGTTATAGATGCTGCAAATCTGTCAAAGAGTTTTAATAGTAAAGTCGTTCTTGAAGATGTGAACCTTTTGGTAGAGAGGGGTGAAAAGGTTGCTTTTGTTGGTAGAAACGGGGAGGGAAAGACTACGTTGTCCCGTATTATTGTAGGTGAGCTTGATTTTAAAGGTGAACTTAAAATAGGGAATAATGTTAAAATTGGTTATTTTGCGCAGAACCAGGATGAGCTTATGGATGGAGAAATAACTGTAATAAAAACTATCGAGAGAGTTGCTCCTGCCAATTCAGGAGTTAAGCTAAGGTCTCTTCTTGGTGCCTTCCTGTTCGGAAGCGAAGATATTGATAAAAAAGTAAAAGTTCTATCCGGTGGAGAGAGGTCAAGGCTCGCACTGATAAAGTTACTGCTGGAGCCGTTTAATTTACTTGTGCTTGACGAACCAACCAATCATCTTGATATGCGCTCCAGAGATATTTTGAAGAAGGCGCTGAAGAATTTTAAAGGCACCGTGATACTTACCTCACATGACAGGGAGTTTATGGATGGTATTGTAGGCAGTGTCTATGAATTCAGGGGCCGTAAAATAAAAAAATACCTGGGAGGTATAAAAGAATTTCTCGAGAAGAGGCAAATTGCATCTCTCCGGGAACTTGAGATTAAACAAACTCAAACTGGCAGTGGAACAAAAAGCCAGTCTTCCCGTGAGGGAAAGGGTGACTATCTTGAAAGAAAAGAATTTTATAAGTATTTGCATAAAGTAACAGTTAAAATTAATGAGTGTGAAAATATAATAGAAAAACTTGAGAATGAACTGGCAGCGCTGATGAGTCAGATTGATAGCGATGCAGTTCAGAAGGAAAATTCCAGGGAAAATCCATTATTTTTTAAGTATGCTGATCTAAAGAAAAAACTTGATGCCAGGATAAGTGAATGGGAGAAACTAAACGGGGAGCTTGTAGAATTAAAAAAGAACCGCTACTTCCGTGATTTATAAAAAATAATTTTCCTGGCTGGAGAGTATTTGCTGAGATTCAGGAGTCTATAGGTTCTTCGCCTGCATCATTTTTTTCTGGCAACCCGGATAGTTCATAAGCGTCACTTTTGAGTGAAAGGAATTCTTCTTCAAGGGCGTCATTAATATTATTTATGATTTTTTTATAGGTTGCAGGCTTTGTAAAATCTTTAAAATCCTCTACTATATTTTTTGCGATGGGGTCAATTGGTTCTCCTATAAATATATTTATTTTTCTAAATGAGTTCATTATAAGCGAGATTATCCCCCTTGTAATTTTATTGGTCCAGACCCATCTTTTACTTTCGGGAGCTTTGTTCATATTGTACATATAAACAGGTATTATAGGAATTTTTGTTTTATAGCTAAAGTAAGCAGCGCCTTTTTTAAATTTTTTAAATTCAGAACTCTTATTCAGCTCACCTTCGGGGAATATGCCAAAAAAGATGTTTTTGTCTTTGGAAATACTGAAAAGTTCTTTAAAGCTCTTAACATTTTTTAAAAACTGTTGTTTGAAAAGAGGTACGCAGTTTGCAAATCGTCTCATGAAGAAATTGGAAATCCAGTTTCCAAAATTTTCGCTTTCAGCCAGAAAGAAGATTTTCTTTTTAATTGCTGCGAGGAGTATTACAGGGTCGGCATCTGCAGTGTGGTTTATTGCAAAGATAGCAGATTTGTTGAAAGGAATCCTTCTCTGGTTAATGACTTTTGTCCTGGTGAAGAGTTTATAAAAGTTTATGAAAAGTATTCCGGGGATGCTGCAGAAAAATTCAGATATTATTTTTGCCAGATTTTTAACAGTGACAGTCATTTTTTTACCTTAGAATTTCATTAAAAAATACAATGTTTATTATAAATTAATTGGCTTCTGGTTTTTTGTTATTATATTAACGTTTTTATTAGTAGTCTGAATTATAGATGTTAAATAAAAAAAACTCTATTTGAATTAGTCTTTATTTTTTTCTATTTTAAGAAAGGATTTTTTTATATTTTTATAGTGAGTACCTCTCCAGTAATATTTGTCGCATTTCTTGCAGTACATAAAATTTTTCTGTGTTTTAAAAACATATGGGGGCACTTTATCTTTAAGGTCTTCTTTTTTTACTTTTACGAGTTTCTGGTTACATTCGATGCATCTTATTAAATTTGGTTCCAGTGAAATTTTAAGTTCTGATTCGACCTGCTCGAGCTGTTTTTTCAGGCTGTCATCTTTTATGCACAGGTATTTTATGTTTCCATTCTTAAATTCTCTTCTTGTTAGCATGAGAGTATCTCTGGTCAAAACTGTTCTGCCTGTCTTTCTGGCAATTTCTATTATCCGGTTGTCACTTGCCTTATTATCATATAGGACATCATGACCTGCCATGCGGAGGTATCTGGCAAGTTTTCCAACCATTATGTCTGCGATAAATTTCATATCTATGACAAATCAAGTGAATTTAATTCGTCTCTCGCGATAAGAAAATATTGGATAAATTCATATTAAAGATTTAATAAATATTTATTTCTTCTATTTCTTCTAATTTGCTGAGTTCCTTAATTATAATGGTAGATATATCAATATTTTTACTGGTGAAGCTAATGGTAAAAAATTTTTTGTGTTTCTCACTATCATGTTTATATTCTTTGCTTTTTATTTCTATGTGCTCTTCTCTTATTATATTTATTATCTTATTCAGGTCGGTAAAACTATCCGGTGTAGTTATTTTAAGGGAATATTTTGGTACGTTTATCAGCCTGTCCTCAAAGTATTTAAGTATACTGAGAGTAATAAAGCCAAGTACGGTTACCACCATTGCAAGATAATATAATTTAACACCGAGGGCCATACCAATTGAAGATACTATCCATATACTGGCAGCGGTGGTAACCCCTCTTATGAGTGTTCCCTGTCTGAAAATTGCTCCCGCACCTATAAAGCCAATTCCAGTTATGATACCTGCTGCTACCCTTGAAGGGTCAACACTTCCGTAGCCAATTGAAGAAAAACCCATATAGGATATGAGAGTAAAAACTGTTGAACCGAGACATACTAGAGCGTGAGTCCTGAGCCCTGCCGGTCTTTCTGCTTTTTCTCTCTGGAGGCCTATTATGCCTCCGAATAGTAATGCCAGGGTGCAGGGTATTATTATATCAAGCGCGAAGGCAGACGGGTCAAATTTTATTTCTGATAGCAGTCTTTGAGTAAGCTCCATGGTTTAATCTTATATTTTTTCAGGTTATATTATCATGTTTTTATTCTATCATATTTTATGATTGATTTGTTTATACTTAAAAAAGCATTATTAATTATAAAAAAGGGTAAGCGATGAACATTTTATTTTAATATAAATAGGTTATAATTTAGATAAGTTTTAATGTCTCCGGGTTTTATTATAGAATTGATATTGGAATGCACTGCAGGATAAAATTTGTAAGTCAAATTTAAGGAGTTAATAAATGTTTAGGTCTTCGTTAAAGTTATTTAAAATATTCGGTATAGAAATCAGGCTTGATTATAGCTGGTTTATTGTATTTGCGCTTTTTTCTTATTATTTTGGTTTCTTTTATTTCCCTGAAGTTCTTCCGTCAGTGAGTAAAGGTATGCTGGCATTAATTACTATTGTAACGGTGCTTCTCTTTTTTGCATCGGTGCTTGTACATGAAATGAGTCATTCTCTGGTTGCAAGAAGCAAGGGAATACCGGTGGAGAGGATAACACTTTTTCTTTTTGGAGGCATGGCGCAGATAGAAAAGGAGCCGGAAACTCCTTTTAATGAATTCATAATGGCCATAGCCGGGCCGGCTGCGAGTATCGTGCTGGGTATATTTTTTGGTATTATATGGTTTTTCTCAAGAGGTTATGCTCCGGTAGAAGAGCCTTTCAGGTATCTGGCTCTTATTAATATGATTCTTGCAGTTTTTAATCTGCTTCCGGGTTATCCTCTGGATGGTGGCAGGGTTTTGCGTTCTATTATATGGAAGTCGACTGGAAATTTTGAGCGCGCAACTTTTATAGCGTCAACAGCAGGAAGGATTCTGGGGTTTATGATGATTGCTGCAGGTGTGTTTTTTATATTCATGGGTAATTTTAGTGGGCTATGGCTTGCTTTTATAGGATGGTTCTTACAATCATCCGCACAGTCAGGTTACCAGCAGACTGTATTTGAAACTTCTGTAAAGGGTATTAAAGTAGAAGAGGTTATGAATCAAAACGTTATTATTGTAACCAGAGATATAACATTGCAGGAGCTTGTGGATGATTATTTTATGAAATATAGATTTGGTAGATTTCCAGTTATAGAGAACAAAAAAAACCAGAAACTCATAGGCGTTGTTTCCATACATGACGTAAAAGAAATTCCGAAAGAGGAATGGTCAGATACCTGGGTGGGAAGTGTGGTAAAGAAAATTTCAGAAGAAGAAAAGGTTGATGTTTCAATGGAGATATCCGGGGCAATAAAGAGGATGATAAAAAATGACCTCGGACATCTGGTGGTAATGTCTGGAGATAAGCTTCAGGGGATAATAACAAAGAGCGATGTTCTTCATTTTATGAAAGTACATTCTGAATTTCACTAGTTTTTTTAGATAATGGATATTTTTCCATGGAATTCAATAAAGCTTCATGCCTTCTTCTACGATAATCCTATGGGTAAGGAAGACATTACAAGAGATGGTTTTTAAAAGAACGCCGAAATTAAATTGAAAATTTTGAGAATAACTTTATAATTACTCAGGTTGGAACTTCCGGAATTTAAGTGAATTAGAGTTGAGTCACAGGAATCCCGGGAAAAATTCCGGGAATATATCGGTCTGAACAGGTACTGTAAAAAATATGTTTATAAAAATGAAAGCAAGATGAAATGAGTTATAAATTTTTTAAGGATTATAAAAAAGAGATAAAAGAGAATTTAAGTGACCTTAAGGTCATATATACGGACCTTGATGGGACCTTGTTAAATGACAGGGGTAGCTTTATAAGGGATTATAAAAATAATTATTACTTTGATGTGATTAATTTGCTGACAGGACTGGAAGATAGGAATATAGATGTTGTTCCTGTATCCGGAAGGAATGCGTATCAGTTAAGATGCAATGTGCAGATGATGGGGTTAAGAAATTATATTGCGGAACTTGGTTCCGAGCTGATTTATAATCTGGGGGAAAGGGTGTACAACACATTTGATACTAATGGACATATTTATGACACAGTTAATGGCGGAAAGGATTTAATTAAAATTATTGAACTGTTTAAAAAAGCATTTCCGGGTAAGATAGAAAGCAAAATAGAATGGAGCAGACAGAGGAAATATAGTGCTTTATTTTTTGGTGAAATAGATATCGATATGGCTAATAGTTTACTTAGGAGTAATGGTTACGAGGGCCTGGTTATTGTCAATAATGGATTTTCATCACTTATGGAGCTGGATATTGATGTAGAGAGATTGAATATTTATATGTTAATCCCGGTTGGTATTAATAAATCAAGTGGGGTAAAACTTGATAAAAAAATAAGAAATTTTAATACCGAGAACTGTATAGCCCTGGGAGATTCAATTGAAGATTTAAAAATGGCGGGGCAGGTTAAATATTGTTTTCTAATGGGAAATGCCCTGGAAAATAAAAAATATATGTCTTCAGGTGAGTTGATTAAGTATGATAATGTGTATGTTGCGGATGGAATTATGAACAGGGGCTGGGTCGAAGTTATAGAATATTTGTTGGAATGAGCTAAGAATTGATTTTTTAGTAAGTCATGGATTATTATTTCAATAATATTGATGTGTTCAATATAAGTCTTAAATAGTTTATAATTATTAATTGATAATTTACCTGAGAAGGGGTGTTGTCAATGGAAAGAAACATTGGTAAGAATTCAGAGAGCGAACAGTATCAGAGATCCACTGGTAAGGATTTGTTTGATGCGCTGATAATTATTCTGGTTTCAATTTTTTCAGGCTATATACTTGGATTATTGTTTGCCCCTCAGTCAGGGTTAAAAACGAGGAAGAAAGTTGTCGAAAAACTGAAAGAGTTAGTTGATAGAAGCAAGTTTGCTCTTGCTGAAGCAAAAGTCCTGGGTGAGGAATTATTAAGCAAGAGTAAAGAAAAAGTCGGTAAAGTGTCCCCTGTAATTAAAGGTAATAAAAAGAAAAATACCCCACGGGATTTATCGTAAAAATCTCCGGTTCTCTTTGTTGACAATGGGTTTTTACTATAGTAAACTCGAATTTTGCTAATTTATTTGAAAGCCAGGTACTCTGGTTTTTTTAATTATTTTTATGGGTTTTTGACAGGGGGCCGTTAGCTCAGTAGGTAGAGCACCGGACTTTTAATCCGGGTGTCGAAGGTTCGATCCCTTCACGGCTCACCAATTTGAGGCCTGTTCGTCTAGGGGTTAGGACAGTAGGTTTTCAACCTACCAACAGGAGTTCGATTCTCCTACAGGCTACCATAAGAAATGGGCGTTTAGCTCAGCTGGGAGAGCACCTGCCTTACAAGCAGGGGGTCGCAGGTTCAAGCCCTGCAACGCCCACCAGTTGTTTAAAGGTTAAAGCGGAGCTGTCGTCTAGCGGTTTAGGACACATGCCTGTCACGCATGAGATCGCGGGTTCAAATCCCGTCAGCTCCGCCAGTTTTATGAAACGGCTGGCGAGATAGCTCAGTAGGTAGAGCAGTGGACTGAAAATCCATGTGTCCGCAGTTCGATTCTGCGTCTCGCCACCAGTTTTTTAAAAGTGTGATGAAAAGATAATGAATTTTCCGGTAAGTTTGATTCTTTAAAAAATCCTCCAAATTCCTTTCAATCTATAGTAAACCCAGAAGTTAAATGTGACTTTTATTTTGATTTACATTAACCTGCGGAATATTTGTTTTAATTACATTTTTAACGGGCTATTGCAGGGTATTTAAAAGAAATCGCATGTGCTATAATTTTTTAAGAATTGTATTGTTATTTGGAAGTCTGGATGAAATGTTATTAATGCAAGTGCTGTTGTACTTTTCCATACTGATAATTGTTCTTCTGGCTGTGCTTTCTTCTCTTCTGGTCATAAATATCAGGAAGAGAAATAATATTTTGCTTGAGATAAATGAGTTGCTAAATTCTAATAAGAACTTTTTAAAGAATAAAGTTTCTTTTTATAATTCCACAAAAGAAGAAACCGGGGAAGATTTGTTTATTAAAGATACAGAGAATTTGCTTGAAATGTTCAGGGCTGCAGTCGAAGATGAGGCAAAGCTTGTAGACTCGATTCTTAATAGCATAGGACCTGGAGCTTTAATAGTTGATGAAAATAGAGAGATATATAGAATTAATGAGAGCCTTTTAAACTCATTTTACTTGAAGAAGGAAGAAGTTACAGGTAGAAAGACAGCATTTGTTTTTAAGAATGAAAAACTTGAAAAACTAATAGGCAGAGCTTTTAATTATTTAAAAAACAGCAGGGAGAACATTACCTTTTATGGGGATGAAGACAGGTATTTTCTCGTAGAAATCATACCGATAACGAGTGATTCCGGCAGTAAGCCAGACAGGGTAAAAAACATAAAACTCCTTGCCCTGTTTGAGAATGTTACGCAGGAAGTGGAATTTTCAAGGTTAAGAAGCCATTTTGTAGCCAACATATCTCACGAGATGAGAACACCCCTTACCTCTATAAGGGGATATATCGATACTATTTTAGATGACAGGACAATAAGCAAAAAGAAGATTAAGGAATATCTGCAGAAGAGCCTTGAGGAGGTAGAAAGGCTTAATTTTTTGATTAAGGATGTTTTAAACCTGTCAAATATCGAGTTTAAGCGAAATGTTCTTTTTGAAAGAAAGCACAATCTTATTGATTTAATAAAGGAAACTATAAAATCCCTTAATTTTCTTGCAGAGAAGAATGGTATTCAAATCAAGTTTAATTACGGCAGTAAAGTTATTGATTATAAGACCGATGAAGAGCTTTTTAACCAGATGGTAAGGAACATAATTGAAAATTCGATATTTTACGGGGGTAGAGGCACGGAAATAAAAGTAGATTTAAGCGAAAGCAATAGTGATGTAATTCTTAAGTTTAGCGATAATGGAAGAGGTATAAATAAAGATGAACTGCCTTATATTTTCCAGAGATTCTACCGGGGGCAGGGCTCAAAGTCTTCAAGGCAGATTGGGTCGGGTCTGGGGCTTTCTATTGTGAAGCACACAGTAGATTTGCACGGAGGGAAGATAGAAGTCCATAGCGTCCCGGGAAAAGAAACTTTATTCGAGATAAGGATGCCTAAAAAGTAATAGTATTTTATTTAAAAGATGGAAAAGAATAAAAAGCTAATTTATGTAGTTGATGATGAAGATAATATTCGTGAAATTCTGGAACATAATCTTGTAAGGGATGGTTACAGAGTTAAAAGTTTCGAGGATGGCAGAAGCTTTTTAGATGAATTAAATCAAATTAAGCCTGACCTTGTAATTCTTGATTTAATGCTTCCTGACATGGAAGGGCTTGATATCTGCAGGGAAATCAAGAAGAAAGCGGATATCCCGGTGATAATGCTGAGCGCTAAAAGTGAGGAGCTTGATAAAGTTCTGGGGCTGGAACTGGGTGCAGATGATTATATAGTCAAGCCCTTCGGGATAAGGGAACTGCTTGCCAGGGTAAAAAATGTATTTAGAAGAATTAATGGAGTTATTCATTATGGCGCGGAAGTGCCTTTCAGGGGAGATTTTGATTTTGATGAAGTAAAACTGTTGGTCGATGAGGTAAAACACGAGGTTTTCCTTGGTGAAAATAAGATTAACCTTAACCCAAAAGAATATCAGATTGTATTAAATTTATTAAAAAACCTCAATAACCTGGTTCCCCGCATGGAATTGATAAAAAAAGTGTGGGGAGAGGATTATTACGGGGATACGAGAACTCTTGATGTTCATATAAGAAGAATAAGAGAGAAGATGGATTATAAAAAATTCGGCAAAAGATTCATACATACGGTACATGGTTACGGATATAAGATTACGAACGGTTCTTAACATTTTTTTAATATTAATTTAACTCTTTTTTAACCAGGAATTCATTATTTTATGCTAATATTCCACTGTTTTTAAAAAGTAAAAAAATTAGCATAAGGGAGGATGTAGGTTAATGAGAAAAAAAAGGTCTTTAATGTCAATTATTACCGGTATCTTAGTATTTATGCTTGCAGGAATTATGATATTTTCTGGTTGTGGAAAATCAGAAGGGGAAGCAGCCGAAGTAGCTGAAGGAGATGAATCCGTCGAAGGAACTGCTTTTGAAGGGCAGGAACTTGTATTATCCGGTTCCACAACTCTTCTCCAGGTTTCTGAAGCATGGGCGTCCGCATTTATGGATGAATACGGAGGTACAATAATAGTGAACGGCGGTGGCTCGGGTGGTGGCATTGCTGATTTGATTAATGGTATAAACGACCTGGCAAATGCGTCAAGGCAGATAAAGGATGAAGAAATAGAAGCTGCAAAAAAAGTAGGTTATAATGTCCAGGAACATACCGTTCTTTATGATGGTATATCTGTTATTGTAAGCAGCAACGTTTCCGTGGATGAGATTACAATAGAGGAACTATCAAAGATATATGTTGGAGAGACCACTAACTGGAAAGATGTCGGTGGAGATGATGAGGAAATAGTCGTGGTCGCAAGAGATTCAAGCTCGGGTACGGGAGAATATTTTCTTGAGGAGATAGTTCAGCTCGGAAAAACTCTGGAGGGAAACGATTATACTGAAAATGCTTTAAGACTACAATCAAATGCTGATGTGGTAAATCAGATTAAAAATAATGAAAATGTAATTGGCTATATTGGAATGGGATACCTTGATGATTCTCTTAAGGCATTAAAAGTGGATGGAGTGGGACCTTCCATAGAGACCGTAAAGGATGGTTCCTATCCTATATCGAGGGGGCTGTATGTTTATGCTCCGGATAAGGAATTATCTCCGATAGCCGAAGCTTATCTTGATTTCGTGTACAGTGATGAAGGGCAGGAAATAGGCCTGGCAGAAGGATTTGTTCCCGTTAAATAAAGTTTTGCCTGATGTAAACTTATAATTTGTTCATTTTTTAAAAATCTGTGAACAAATTACAGGGTTTTAAATAAATTGGGCTGTGAGGCAGATTTAATTAAGTCTTCCCCACAGCCCGGGTTTTTTATTATTTTTTAAATTTATAGAAAAAAAATTTTAATTCTTTTAAAATAAAAGCATGTCGCAATTTGAAATTAAATTGAGAAAAATAAAAAGCTTTTTAATTCGAAAGTTTGTTTTTCTTAATGGAATAATTTCAATTATTGTACTTGCTTTAATAATGGCTTTTCTTTTTGCAAACTCTATTAAATTCTTTTCGACCTACCCTATCCTGGATTTTTTTGGCGGCGAGAAATGGTCTCCCACAGTTCTTGAAAAATTCGGTTTTCTGCCACTGCTGACCGGTTCGGCACTGGTTACTTTTGGTGCGATTGTAATCGCTGTCCCTCTTGGTATTGGTAGTGCTATTTACATTGGAGAGCTCGCCCCTAAGATATTAAGGGAAATACTTAAGCCCATAATTGAGGTGCTGGCAACTATTCCTTCGGTAGTAATTGGTTTTATTGGCATCAAGCTACTTTCTCCTATAATTATGAATCTTTTCAATATAAGTATTGGTCTTACTGCTCTTACCGGCTCTGTAATGCTTGCTTTTATGAGTTTGCCGACCATTATATCGATTTCTGAAGATGCAGTTAATGCGGTTCCTGACAGATACAGATATGCTTCAATTGCTCTGGGAGCGACAAAATGGGAAACAACGGTACACACTGTAATACCGTCGGCTTCATCGGGTATGGTGGCTGCAGTGATGCTCGGACTTGGTAGAATCGTGGGGGAGACCATGACAGTTCTGATGGTAACAGGCAACTCACCGAGGATTGTTTTTTCGTGGTTACAACCTGTCAGAACTATAACTGCGACCATTGCTGCCGAGATGGGAGAAACTGTCCAGGGCGGCCTTCATTATTCGGCTCTTTTTGCAATTGGTCTGATACTTTTTATAATAACTTTTATTATAAATTTTATATCTGACAGATTCATAAGCAGGATAAGGGAAAGCTAGAAGATAGTTTAAATTACATGGGTTTATTAAAATATAGATAATGTACTGAATATAAATTAATCAGAGAAAGCAAATCGTTATGTGGGAAGCAAAAGAAATAAGCAGGAAAAGGAAGAAAATAATAGAAAGAGTTTCATATATAATTTTGCTTTTTTTAACTCTTATAGTAATAGCATTTGTTATAGGGATAGTGGTTTATTTGATAATCAAAGGAAGTGGTGCAATTAACTGGGAATTCATATCCCAGAAGCCGAGGGCAGGCATGAGGGAGGGTGGTATCTTTCCTGCTATTCTGGGGACCCTCTATCTGATAATAGGAACTTTCTTATTCTCGCTTCCCATTGGTGTACTGGCGGCGGTTTATCTTAACGAGTATGCATCAAAAAACAGGCTAACAAGAATAATAAGGCTTTCAATCATAAATATGTCCGGAGTGCCTTCTATCGTATTTGGTTTATTTGGTCTGGGTTTTTTCGTTTTGATGCTCAATTTTGGAAGGTCGATCCTTGCAGGTTCCCTGACGCTCGCACTTCTTATACTGCCTGTTATCATAACATCAACCGAAGAAGCATTAAAAACAGTTCCTGATTCTTACCGCCATGCTTCTTTTGCTCTTGGAGCCACTAGATGGCAAACAATAATCAAGGTGGTGTTACCACGGGCTTTACCCGGTATAATAACCGGTTCAGTTATTGGAATAGGAAGGGCAGCAGGAGAAACTGCACCAATAATGTTTACGGTCGCTGCATTTTCACAGCCTAATCTACCGAATTCGCTTTTTAGCCAGGTGATGGCACTTCCATACCATCTTTATGTGCTGGCAACCCAGCTTACGAATACACCTGAAGATATGCAGTGGGGAACTGCACTGGTACTTTTAATGCTGGTATTGATTTTTGCTGTATCCGGGACCGCTATCAGGACGCGGTTTAGGTTGATCAGAAAGGAATAATTTGAGAAAGACATTCAAACAAAAAATAGAAGAAATAAGCAATGACGTAATACTGATGGGAAGCAAAACCCAGGAGGCTGTAAGTTACGCGATAAAAGCATTTGTAGAAATGAATGCGGAGCTTGCTCAAAAAGTTATAGACGAAGATCAGGAGATTGATGAAAGCGACATATCCATTGAGGAAAAGTGTATAATCCTGCAGGCAGAGCACCAGCCGGTTGCAAAGGATTTAAGATATCTGCATTCAATAGGCGTAATAATTAAATCTCTTGAAAGGATTGGCGACCTTGCGGTAGACATATCTAAAATTGTCAAAAGGCTGGCAAAAGACGATAGAGATTATCCCGACAGGGAAATAGTAGACCTTGTTCTGGAGATGGGCAACCTTGCCAAATCAGAGCTAAATGTTGCTATTGAATCATTTAAAAATAAAGATTTAAAACTGGCTTTAAAACTCGGTAAGTCTGATGATATGGTCGATGATATTCAGGAAATGATTTTAAGCAAATTATATTCATATCACAGGAGAAAAAAGGATATAAAGTTCGTAACCAATATCGTAATGGCAGCAAGATATCTTGAAAGAATAGGAGACCAGGCTGTAAATATCGGCGAGAGGGTAGCATATTTTTTAAGTGGCGACTATGCTGTATTTATTGATGATAAGTACAATGAACAGTTAAATTAGTGATGGTGCTGGAATTTACTGCTATGTAAAATTCCTTTAAGCCGTGACGTTATTTGCCGCGTTCAATAAAATCAAATGCAAGCATGTAAGGTAATAAATATCTATTTCTTATAAGTTATCCTGTAGCAATGTCTGTCAGGTGCTTTACCTGGTCTCCGGTACCTATAGCAATGATTTTGTGGCCATGCATCATAATGGTATCTCCACTTGCTTTTTTAACCGAAATTTTTTCTCCTTTTTCAATAACGGATATTATCAGGGCTTCAATGCCATATTTCTCCCCGGCTTCTCTTATAGTTATGTTATCGATTCTGCTGTTTTCCTTAATTTCGATTTCTGCAAGTTTAATCTCGCTCTCCTCCACCTTCATTACTGTATCCATGAAATCGCATATGGAAGGCTGTAGAGCCATGTCTGCCATCCTCCTTCCGCCGATAATTTGAGGGGAAACTACTTTATCTGCTCCAGCCTTTTCAAGTTTACTAATAGTTTCGTGAACTATTGCTCTGGCCACTATAAAAATAGATGGATTTAAAGATTTAGCGGCTAGAGTGATATAAACATTTTCCGCATCTGTGTCCAGTGCAGCGAACAGGCACCTGGCTTCTTTTATACCTGCCTCGATAAGGGTATCATCCCTGGAAGCGTCGGCCTGTATATAAAGCCAGTTATTCTGTTTCGCAATTTCAATTTGGCTTTCTTTTACATCAATTACTATAAATTCAGCATTATTGGCTGAAAGCTGGCTCGCAATTTCAAGCCCTACCCTGCCAAGGCCGCAGATTATGTAATGGTTTTTTAATTTTGAAATCATTTTTAACTTCCTTCTTTTTTCTAATCTTCCAAAAAAAAACTCACTTAAGATAAAATCAGTTAAGTTTATTAATATATAGGCAACAGTACCGGTACCTATGATAATAAGTAAAATAGTAAATACCGTTCCCGCTTTCGATAGCTCCTTTACCAGCCCAAAACCGACCGTGGTAATGGTTATGGTGGTCATAAAAAGTGCATCCATAAAATTCATATCCTCAATTATCATGTATCCGAGAGAGCCGAGGAAATAGACCGAGATGAGAATGATGATTGAAACAATTATCCTTCTGGGAAATCCGGGTAGATTTTTATTTTTCATATCTTGAATTCTGACTTAATATAAGGTTTTTTTCAAGTTATTAATAATCTAATAATTCTTTGTCTTAATAATAAATGTTAAAAATGCAGCCCCTTTTTTATTTAGCTTGTTATGTAAATATTGAAGAAATAATAGTTTTAATAGCAATCTTTTTTTAATTTTTTCGAATTTGCTATAATACTAATATCCCGGAGTCTCTGCTGAAAATATATTTTTTGTTCTCCAGGGTGTATAGTTTAAGAAGCTTAATTCAGGAGCTCAGAACTCCGAAGTTAAAACTTTATATGCAGGAGGATCAATATCAGCGGCACTATTTTTATATGCGCGACTCCTATAGGCAACCTTGAGGATGTGAGCTTCCGGCTTCTGAGGACATTGAAAGAAGCGGGCCTTATAGTTGCGGAGGATACAAGAACCACGGGTAAACTGCTCCAGAAGTACGGTATTTTTAAGAAAAATATCATAAGCTACAATGAATATAACAGGGAAGCCAGGATAGGTTATATAATAGGTGAACTTGAAAAAGGAGATGATGTTGCTCTTGTATCCGAGTCAGGGGTGCCGGCGATACAGGACCCGGGGTTTAAGATAATAAATGAATGTATAAAAAGGAATATCCCGGTAACGGTTGTTCCGGGCCCGAATGCTGCAGTAAGCGCACTTGTTATCTCGGGGCTGCCGACCGACAGCTTTCTTTTCGTAGGTTTTCTGCCGAAGGCAAAAGCAAAAAGAAAAAGCAAACTTGTCGAATTAACATTTTTCCCCTACACTCTTATATTCTACGAGTCTCCAAAAAGGATTGAGACCATGGTTTCCGAACTTATAGATAGATTCGGTGACAGGAGAGCCGGGCTGGTAAGGGAAATTTCAAAAATACATGAGGAAGCGATAAGGGGAAAGTTAAGCTATGTTCTTGAAAAAATAAAAGGAAAGGCCATAAAGGGTGAGATAGTTCTTGTTGTTGAGGGGTATAAAAAAGAACTCATAAGAAATTTTACTGATGATGACATAAAAATGGAGTTCTCGCGTCTTCTAAAGGATGGAATCAGTAAGAAGAATTGCCTTAAAATTATAAAGTCAAGATATGACATAGATAAGCAAAGATTGTATAATATTTCAACGAAAATTTAGATGACCGGACGGTAAGTAAAGATTAGCAAAAAATAATGATAGAGCAGTGAAATTGTCAGGATAAAAATAAATAATATATACAGGAGTTTATATTGCAAAGCAAGAAATTTTACATCACAACAGCTATTCCGTATATGAATGCTAAGCTGCACCTCGGTCAGATATACGAGTTTATACTCACTGATATAGTTGCGAGGTTTCACAGGCTTTCAGGTATGGATACTTTTTTCCTTACAGGAGCTGACGAACACGGACAGAAAATAACCAAAACTGCCGAAGGGAAGGGAATGTCACCGCAGGAGTACGTTGACAGGATGTCCGCTGATATGAAGAGGCTTTTAAAATTATATGAAATCAGCAATGATTCTTATATAAGGACCACGGAAAAAGGACATGAAAAAATAGTCCAGAATATACTTTCAAAATTAAATGAAAACGGGGACCTTTACAAGAGTGCTTATGAAGGTAAATATTGTGTGGCTTGCGAGACTTTTTTGCTCGACTCCCAGCTTGTCAATGGCAGATGCCCGCAGTGTAACGGAGAGGTGGAGTACGTAAAAGAGGAAAATTACTTTTTTAAACTTTCAAAATATGAGGCAAAGATATTAAAGCATATTGAAGATAATCCCGATTTTATAGTCCCCGAAGCCAGAAAAAACGAGGTGCTTGGAATTCTAAAAAGCGGCTTAAAGGATATCAGCGTTTCAAGAACGGCTGTTAAATGGGGAGTTCCCCTGCCATTCGATCCGGAACATTTTTGTTATGTATGGGTGGATGCCCTTATAAATTATATTTCAGCTCTCGGATACAGCACCGAAAAGGCGGATTTATTTAATCGATACTGGCCCGCCGAGCAGCACCACATAGGAAAAGATATATTAAAGTTCCATGCAATAATCTGGCCCGCAATTCTCATGTCCCTTGGCATCGATTTGCCCCGGCAGATTGTTGTTCACGGCTGGCTTTTAATGGGAGAGGAAAAATTATCCAAATCAAAGGGAATCACCATCGACCCCGATGAAGTCGCACAAAAGTACGGGGTGGACAGCATAAGGTATTTCCTTACCAGGGAAATATCCTTTGGTCTGGATGGCTCCTTTACCGATGAAGCTATGATAAGAAGATATAATTCGGATTTGAGTAACGATATCGGCAATCTTGTTTCAAGAACTATAGTTATGGTGGAAAAATACAGGAACGGGGTAATTCCTGCCAGTGTCATGAGCATTGATTTTAAAGAAAAATGGGAGGATATAAAAAAGCAGGCGCATGAATATATTGCTGATTTCAGGTTCTCTGATTATCTTGTTAAGGTATGGGAATTTATAAATATAGCAAATAAATATATAGAGGACAGCCAGCCATGGACTCTTGTAAAAAGTAGCAACGAGCAGGATTTAAGAAAACTTGATTCGGTTCTTTATGAAGTAGCAGAGATTATAAGATTGTCAACCATTTTACTTATACCTTTCATGCCTTCAACCTGCCAGAAAATATTTAACCAGCTTGGAATAAATAAGAGGATTGAAGATGTTCTGCTCTCCAAAGATGGGGAGTGGGGGAAATTCGAAGGTGGTTCAAAAACTGGCAGCAGGGAAATACTGTTCCCGAGGATTGGTATGGAGAAGCAATCCTGAAGGCAGGATTTGCGAATACTTATTATTTAAGGGATATATGTACTACATAGATACACATGCTCATATTGATATGATTAAGACCCTGACACCAGAGGCAGTCGTTTCAAAATCCAGAGAAGAGGGTGTTAAGTATATAATAAATGTCGGTATAGACCTTGAGAGTAGCGAGAAATCTCTGGAGTTTGCACAGAGATTCAAGGGTGTTTTTGCAAGCGCGGGAATACACCCCCACAATGTTAGGGATTTTGGAAAAAAAGATTTAAAAAATCTTGATTCCCTGATAAATGACTATATTACAGGTAATTATAGTGAAGGCAGAGATGGTAAGAAATCTAGCAAACTGGTGGCAGTGGGCGAGATAGGTTTCGATTTTTACAGAAGCCAGGTCCCGGAAGAAGATATGGAAAGAGCATTCAGCGCACAGATAGAGCTTGCAATAAAGTATGATATGCCCGTGATAATTCATAATAGAGATGGAGACAAAAAGACGCTTGATGTCGTAAGAAAGTACGCCGGCACCAGAGGATTCAGGGCTGTCGTTCATTGTTTTTCCGGGGGTATCGATTTTGCGAATGAGTGCCTTGACCTCGGGCTTTATATCTCCTTTACCGGTATCGTTACTTTTCCAAATGCGCGTGATGTTGTGGAAGTCGTAAGGGAAATTCCGATTGAGCGGATATTCATAGAAACTGATTCGCCTTTTCTTGCTCCACAGGCAAAACGGGGCAAAGAAAATTATCCGGGATACGTAAAGTATGTCGCTGAGAAAATTGCGGAAATCAAAAAATTAAGCGTCGAAGAAGTTGCAGATATTACATCAAAGAATGCTGAAGAGTTCTTTTCTTTAAAAGAAATTTAATCAACCAAAAAATGAATTCATATATAAGCTCTCCGGGAAATACGGCAAGAATTTTAAATCAGTATGGCATAAGGCTTAAAAAAAACCTGGGGCAGAATTTTTTAATTGACACGAACAGCGCAAAAAAAATAGTTAAATTTGCTGAAGTTGGGCCGGAAGACGTAATTCTTGAAGTTGGTAGCGGCATTGGAAGCCTGACAGAAGTCATGCTGCCGCTTGCAAAGAAGATAATATGTGTTGAGATAGATAGAATGCTAATTAAAGCTTTCAGGGATATTTTTGATAAGAATTTAAAAGATGAATCTAAACTGGAGCTGATCCAGACAGACGCTTTAAAACTTGATTATTATAACCTGGCAGGAAAATATAATATAAGAAAAGTCGTATCAAATCTTCCCTATAGTGTTGCTGCACCCCTGCTTATAAAAATTCTTATCGAGGCAAAGCAGGTAAAAAAAATGGTTTTGACTATTCAGAGGGACATAGCAGAAAGACTCCTTGCTTCGGTGGGGGATAAAAATTACAGCTCCTATGCGGTAAAGGCAAACTTTCTGGCTGATTTTAATTTCTGCTTCCAGATTTCACGGAGTTGTTTTCTACCGCGGCCTTTTGTCGATTCATCGGTTATAGAAGTAATTAGAAAAAATGGGGGGCTTCTTGAGGGTCAGGGCTTTGATATCAGGGATTTTTTTAATTTTGTTGATGGCTGTTTTTTACACAGGAGAAAGAAGCTTATTAATTCATTGGCCCAATCCGATGAAGGGTATTGCCATAAAGTGGAATTAATTATAAAATTGCTCTCCGGGTTAGGTAAAGACAAGAACATAAGGGCAGAAGAGCTGGGAGTTGAAGACTATGTTTATCTGTATAAAAACCTGATATCCAATATATGATAATTATGCTATCATTAAGCAGAGAAAAATGGAAAACACTATAAAACTTAGAGCTTCAGGGAAAATAAATCTATATCTTAATGTTTCAAAAAACGGAAGAACTGACGGCTATCATGAAATAAAATCAATAATGCAGAGCATAAGCCTTTCCGATGAGCTTACTTTTTCAGTATCAAAAAGAGATAAAGATTACAAGCTCTCCGGCAGGAATGGAATTTATATTACATGCAATAATGAAGATATTCCTCTGGATGAGAAAAACCTCGTTCATAAAGCTGCCGCTCTGGTTCTTGATAAATACGATTTAAGGGGAAGATATTCAGTAAATATTGATATAGAGAAACATATTCCCGTGTGCGCCGGTCTTGCAGGGGGGAGCACGAATGCTGCAGCGACCCTGTTTGCAATGGATAGATTGTTTAAACTTAATATGGATGATTCGGATTTAACGGACCTTGCAGGAGAAGTTGGCTCCGATGTTCCTTTTTGTATAAGAGGCGGAACAGCTCTTGCCGAAGGAAGGGGAGAAAAACTTTCCGAACTTCCTCATCTGCCTTTTTACTGGATTGTCCTTGCTAAAAACGGGGGTAAATTCTTATCAAAGGATGTATATGAAAAATTTGACCTTGTAGGGGAAGAAAGAGAATCAATACACAGGGAGCTTGTGAATAATATAACAGGAAGAAAGTTTGGAGATTTCTTTAAAAAATTAAGAAATGACCTCGAAGAAGTAGTTACTATTGAAGATAAAGCAATAATTGGAATAAAAGATATAGCACGCAGGATGGGGGCCATCGCTACCCAGATGACAGGAAGTGGTCCGACAGTTTTTTCGTTCTGTGATGATTTAAAGACCGCAGTTGGTGTTTATGAGGGTTTGAAAAAAGTAGCTTCCAGGGTCTTCTTATCCCACACTACCCCTAATAGTCTTGCTATTTATGGCTAAGCATATATAAGCCTGTTAAATCATATATATCAGTCCTACCATTACAAGAAATACAATAAGCATTTTTTATTATATTAACCTTCCATTAGTTTGAATTTTAGCGTGTTCTGATATAAAATTTATTAGCTTTAATGGGGAGTAGCCAAGGGGTAAGGCAACGGGTTTTGGTCCCGTGATCGGAGGTTCGAATCCTCCCTCCCCAGCCATTCTGGTGTGTGTGTCATAGCGATATAAGCAATCAATATTCTGTTAATAATTACATGTATCCAACAAATAAGTAACGCATAACATAAAAAAACTTGCTTATAAATTCAGAATTATTTTGCAAAAAAATATTGGTTGGTTATTAAACCAATAATATAAATAATTGTATCTTGTATGTTTAATATGGATTGTTGCAAATCACAGTTTTTTTAATAGGTATTACATTATTATATAACGTGAGTTTTAAGAATTTATCCGGGGTTGCGGCCATAGAGTTATATTTTGCTAATATTTTCTAATTGTCTGCAAAATAAGTAGCACTGAAATTAGACCAGTTTATAAAATTATTATACAAAAATTAAATAACTTGATAAAATCATAAGTTAGAAATATAAATGAAAATATTTAAAGTATAAGGACAAAATTTGCAAGCCATCAAAGTCAGAAACCTTCAAAAAAAATATGACAAAATAGCTGTACTGGATGATCTTGACCTTGACATAAATGAAGGTGAATTCTACTGCCTTATGGGGCCAAATGGTTCAGGAAAAACTACCCTTTCCTCAATAATTGCTTCAATTAGAAAGCCTACAAGCGGCGAAGTAAAAATCTTTGGCAAAAAGCCTGAGCAATCCAAAAGACTGATAGGTTATATTCCTCAGGAAAATTTTTCAGACCCTAATCTTACAGGCCTTGAAAATATTCATTATTTTGCCAGGATGCTGGGATATTCAAATAAAGATGCAAAAGGCATCGCCCAGGAACTTTTAAAAAAGGTTGGTCTCTTTGAAGAAAGAAATAAAAAAGTCTCAAAATTTTCTGGTGGAATGAGGAAAAAACTTGAACTATCAACCATTCTTTTTCCCCACATTAAGATATTTATACTTGATGAACCTACAACAGGACTTGATCCTGCTGCAAGGAGAAATTTCTTTGGCCTCATAGACCAGTTAAAGGATAAGTCAACAACAGTTTTACTTATAACTCATATAGGCTCAGATGCTGAACTTGCTACAAGAGTCGGCCTTATGGATAAAGGTAAAATAATCGCAGAGGGATCACCTAATGAACTAAAAAATGGCAGTGGGCTTAAAAATGTAATAAATATAGAATTATCAGTTAAAAATGAAAAAGTAAAAAATATCTTAAGTAATTTCAACAAAGGTGAGCAGTTGCTTGAAACAGATGAAGGTTACAAAATCTATTCTGATGAGGCATCCGAAGTAATTCCTGAAATAGTAAGATCTGTTGAAGGCAATGGATATAAAGTGCTTCAAATAGGTTCAGTCGTCCCCTCGCTTGAAGATGTTTTTTTCAAGCTGACAGGTAAAAATGTAAGAGATGCAAATGAAGGATTAAAGGAAGCCAAAAAATGAACCAGATATCTGCAACATATATAAAAGGGCTAAAAGATAATTTTATGAGCAAACCTGCACTTTTCTGGGTAATAGCTTGGCCTGCTATATGGCTTTTGCTTGCAGTATTTGTTTTTTTACGCGGGGTGCCTGCCGAATTTGCTGCTCTGGCAAAAGGACAAAGCACCATCTCAATGGTTACATTTTCAATAATGGTTTGTGGAATGACAAGTCTACCTGCAAATATTTCTGAGGACAGGCAACGGGGTCTTTTCCAAAAGTTAAAGACAATGCCAGTACAGCCATGGAAAGAAGCAGTTGGCAAAATTCTTGCAGTGCTGACATTTGGACTGGTAAGCGCAGCAATAATAATAATTATAGGGGCGCTTCTTGGCGCCAGGTTTAATATTACACTTATAGGGCTTTTAAAATCTTTGGGATTTTTATTATTGGGAACACTTGCATCCGCAGGAGTAGGCCTTATTGTGGGTTCTTTAATTAAAAGTATCCAGGGAGCTATAATGACAGGTGTTGGAATAGCTGTTGTAACATCAGCTATTTCCGGTGTTTTTTTTCAATATTCAATGCTGCCAAACGTACTTCAAAAGTTTGCCCAGATCTGGCCGATGTCTGCTACAAATTCAGTAATCATTAATTATCTGATAGGAGATATCGGTTATAATCCTTTAAATCCATTATATCTTTCACTGACGATTATAATATCGCTGCTTTTTTTCACAGTAGGAATTTTTTTGTACACAGTTTATTGCTGGAGATCAGAATAATAAAAAACTCATTTACCCTTATGATAATTAAGAATAATCGTGAGTGCCATGGTAGGGTAAATTGTTTAAAAACTTAATTCTGGTATGTAAATAATCTTGTCTAAGCTTGCAATTCTGGTTCTAACTTCGTTCGCTATGGCCAGCCAGGTTAAGAAAATCGCAAAAAATACGGTTTTTTAGTAAATAAAGTAATGATTAGCAAATAATTAATTGCTCCTTGTTAGGTTTTTGATTTCACCCAGTTTAATACTCTTTCAAAATCTTCTTTATTAGGATGACCACGCCTAATAATCCCCATTGCATTACCATAACAGGTCATATAGTCGTTTTCTAAGCTAATTTTCTTCTCTTCGAGTATATCTTTAACTCCTTTTACTGCGATTTTATCTGATTGCCCTCTACCAATCCAGGTCAAAAACATATAAATCTTTGCATTTTCATTTATTGATGTTTTGTCTGTTTGATTTAGCCATCTCAATAAATTATTATGTACTTTACCTCCAATTAAACCAGAACATAAAATTATAGAGGTATACTTCTTCAGATTAATTACTTGTCTTTGATTAAGTACCAACAATTCTGCATCACTATTATTTGCAACATAACTGCATACATTAAATGTATTTCCCTTACTCTTTGGACATACAAGTAAAGTGCTCAATAGTATTCTCCTTTCATTTGTGTCATCAGCTTTAGAAAACTGTTTTGCTTTTCTATTAGTACATTTTATTATAGTAAAATTAGTAATAAAACAATTTCTTTAAAATAGTTAGCATCCATAGAAGTTGGTTCGAAATTTCGCAACCCGGGAAAGCCATATATAATTTTAATAAATTATTTTTTCTATAAATTCAATGGCAGTCTCCACGCCATTTTCCAAACTTATCTTTTACCTAATTCTTCTGCTTTTTGACTGTATGATTTGTTTTCTATTATTTTATTAATTGCAGTAACCAAATTTCTCGAATAACTAACTATATCCTGCCTGATATATACTATTAATTTGCTGGTATTATAGTTGCTTTGTCTGCAGTAGCCAGCGGAGAGATAAGGGCAACAGCAGGGGTTATCTCGACTCTTTCAGGCAAGGATGGTCAGACTGCTCCCAGGGGTATGGAATATTTAATGATTATTTAGTAAAATATTTATGAATTTTATATTATATTTTTATATCCCATAGATTATTTACATTCAAAGGAGGAGCTGGTGACTGATAACGGTAAAAGCAAAAATCCGGCCGAGAGCTTCAGTGAGCTGATAAAAGATTTTGGCGATGCCGTAGGCAAGATATTTGATGATCCGGAACTGAAGAAAAAAGCCAAAGAATTCGGCGACAGTGCCGTGAAGTCTGCAAAACATTTCGGAAGCCGGTTCAAGGACGAAGAAGTAAGGGGAAAATTCAGGGGTGTGGGCCAGGCAGCCAGAGACTTCGGCAATAGTGTTTCCGAATATTTCAAAGATGGCGATAAAGAAGAAGCAGGGCCGGAGGGTAAAACAAAAGATGAGTCGGAAAAAAATACAGAGGATAAGATGGAGGAATTTTCCCGGAAAACAGAAAAAGCTGGCAGAGAATTGGGTAGGAAGATGGAAGAAGCAGGAAAGAAGGTAGATACATATTTCAAGGAAACACGGAGTGGAAGGATAACCGGATATGCATTTTCCATATTCTTCACCACACTCTTTCTGGTCTTTCTGTATTATTACAACCACTACATAGCTTTCTATGAAAATGTCGACGGGACATGGATGAGGTATCCGCTGATTACAGCAGATTTTGACCGATGGCTCCCTATAGCATTTGCAGCCCTACTGGCTTCAATAATAGGAAATGTCATATTGATAATATATGACGGATATTTTTTCAGGCAGGTGATCCAAATAGTAATAGTTATTTTCGGCCTGGCTTTGACCATATCACTACTGTCGATATTCCCCTTTGATTTTTCCGTGATACCCGGTAATGAACTTTCCGGGATTTTGAACCCAATAGTAACTGCGGTACTTATACTGATCTGTGTGGGTATTGGTATTAGCATACCGGTAAGGTTTGTAAAGATGATTGTAGAGCTGGTAAGAAAAACAGCCTGATAAATAATTAGGACTTGAACAGAGATAAAAATGGTAGCTATCTGTGTACTTACCACCATAAATCTTTATTATGTTTGTTATGAATAAGAGACTTAATATATTTCTATATGTTATTGGAATAATATTAGCATTAATTGCTGTTTTCTTTATGATATTTGATGTTCTTCCTTTACCTGCAAGAATTACAATACTAATAGTAGGAATTGCATTAATTGCTACGTCTCCTTTTAAGCTACTTAAGTAAGGAATTATCTAATGTTTAGTTACATAATTATCTCAAACCTTTTTAGATTTATTAACTGCTTTATAAATTGGTTCGAGATTTTATAACCTTGGGGCAGACAAGCTGTGGTGCATATAAACTTCTTTTGTTCCAATAGTAGAAACTCTATGTTATACTTCACCTATAAAATGTTAAAGATTAGTTCTTTGATAACCAAATAGATTGAGTAGCAAACTTTGCTTAACTGTTTACGGTTTAAAAGTCTATTTTATTATATCTATTTCTAATCTGTATTGCTACTTTGATTCTAAGAGGTTTTAAAGGATAGGACCTTTTTCCCAGGCTATATTTTTTCTAAAGTCTTCTATTTACTACAAAATTTTAATGGATTTAATCTTTATCTATTTATTAGTGTTAATTTCACTGGGACGTAACCATTTAAAATATATTTACAAGAAAGGCAAATTATGAAAAGTATAAAACTTCCAATTAAACTGATAATTATTATTATGACTGTTATTGGTTTGACCATTGCGCCCGCCTGTCAAGCTTCAGAACCCGAAGTTACAGAAGAACCTGTCGTTGAAGAAGAACCGGAAACTGCAGAAGAACCGGAATCTGAAGAAGAGCCCGAGGTTATAGAAGAAGAGCCAGAAACTGCAGAGGAGGCTGTTGAAGGTGAACCAGAACTGGTGTGGAGTTATAGCCACGACGAAAGCATTAACAGCCTGGCTGTGGATCCTGATGGAGAGATACTGGCAGCAGGAGAATTTAAAGCTTCATATATGCATATTCTGGCTAATGGCACCCTTGTAGATGCAATTATCCATGAACACTCGGTTGAGGACCTCGAGTTCTCGCTGGACGGCTCTATCCTGGGAGCAGGTCAGGGCTATCATGGTGTGCTCCTCACTGATTTAAATAGCGGAGAAGAATACATGACATTAGAACATACCCATAACAGCCGCCTTGCTTTTTCCCCTGACGGAGAACATATTGCTACCGGTGACCGTAATGGAATTATATGGCTGTGGGATGTTGATTATGGTGAACAGGTCGTCGTCCTGGAAAATCCTGAAATAGAAGAAAAGACTATAACGAATCGCTGGATACTTGATATAGATTATCATCCTTCAGGTAAAATTTTATCTTCTGTGCACAGTGATAAGACTGTTTATATCTGGGATCTTGAGCAGGAACAGGTAATCGATAAAATACAGCTCGATGATCCTTCTTTTAAATTTTCTCCTGACGAAACGACAATGGCAGGAGCAGTCAGGGAAGATGGTAAATATCTCGTATACCTGTGGGATGTAGACGGTGGTGAAAAGATAGGTGATCTTACTGTACCCGGAGAGGTCTGTGATATAGCCTTTTCACCTGATGGAAGTTTTTTATCAGTAGCCACCTTCGGAAGACCAACAAAACCGGATACTGAATCAACAGTCACTATTTATGATGTTTATAATCAGAAACTTCTCTATACCCTTGAAATTAATTTAGAAAATGATGATTATCCACGGGTGCTGGTCTTTACTCCTGATGGCGGCCACCTTGCTGTGGGTACTAATGACGGTTTGCTTGAGCTATGGAAACTACCCGGAGCAGAACCACTGGAGGAGCCTGAAATAGATATGAAAGAACCACCACCTCTCCCAAGTGATGTGCTCTTTGATACCGGAAGCTTCGAGCTAAAAGCAGGCGCAGATGAAGTACTTGAAGAGTTTGCAAATGACCTTTATGCTGCTCTTCCCGAGGCAAAGATAACCTTTATCGGACACACAGACAGCAGAGGCGATGCCTCTTCCAATCTACAGCTATCCATTGACCGTGCCACCGCAGTAATGGACTGGTTTGAAAACTGGACCAGGGAAAATGATGTCGACGGCTGGGAACTTTTTGTTGACGGTAAAGGTGATGCTGAGCTAAAAGTCACTGATTTTGATACAGAAGGAAACTTCCTTGGAGGCGCAGGTAAGCTGAATAGAAGAGTAGAGATTAAGATAGAGGTTAACTAATAAGAACTAATTGGTGAATTTTTAAAATAATAGATGGAGTGGAAGGCCTTTGTGCTGTCCAATCCTTAATGAGGGTTTTAGCTAATTTTAACAGAATAAGGTTTAAAGGATATATATTTAATAATTAATAACCTGGTAAGCAAATAATTTTGTAAATTCAGGTATAAAGATATCCTTATTTAAATTCAATATTCTGGTTCTAACTTCCTCCGTTATGCCCGGCCACTTAAGACATTTGCGTCATAGATATCTTAAAGAAATTACTCAATTCTTCTGGGCATTAATTTTAACACCGGTACTTGTTTTTGGTAATAGCTGTAGGCAGGTCTTGTAGCCAGGATATGTTTTTCCATCATTGGTATGCTTACAAAAATAAAAAGAAGTGTAACAAGTATTGGTCCAGCTACTGTTGCCCAGGCTTTAGATGTAACACCCATATGCATCAACCAGATTCCCCACCAGAATGATATTTCACCTAAATAGTTAGGGTGACGTGAGTACTTCCATAATCCCTGGTCAATATATCGGTCTTTATTCGAATAGTTTTTCTTAAACAAATCCATTTGCCAGTCAGAAACTGCCTGGACTAAAACAGCAGACATACAAATGGCAAAACCAATAACTGTATAGAAATTTAATGGCCTATCCTGCCCTATACCGAAATATACAGAAGAAAGGGAGATAAATACAATAATAGTAGGCATTAAATTGATACCAAAAAGATTTGCGAAAAACCATAGGTTAGGTGACTTTTCTTTGAGCATAGTATAACGCCAGTCCTGATGGTTTAATCCTTTCCATCGGATAGCCCAGTTTAGGGTCAGGCGTATGCCCCATATAGCAATAGCTACAATAAATAAAATATCCACTGCTGAAAATGATATTCCTTTTATTATTATCCATAGAAGAAGAATAGCCGGAGGCGCTACGCTCCAGTATGGATCATATATGCTGGAGTTGGCAAACAATATTCCAAAACCCCAGACAACCAGAGTTGCTGCTACATCTGCTAGAAGTGTTGATATCAGTGTGGACATATTTGAGAAAAGGATAAAAACATAAAAGCCAACAGTAAAAGCCAGAATATATACTGCAAGGACAATAAAAAATGATACCTTACGGTTTTTAATTCTAAAAATGGTCATTTAAATAATAAGTTAGATATATTATTTTATAATCACCAGTTAACAGTTTTTTTAATTATATCATTAAAATTTATTTGCTCAATTTTTATCTGTTTTTTTATGAGTGTATCCCGGGTATCTTTTTTGGAGAGATTTAATATAGATAAATATTATTTTAATTGAATAAATGTCTTTTATTCATTGCTCTTTTTTAGGTTCATTCACTGTTTTATAATGGATTTATATTTCAGAAGCCGGAAAAGTCCCCTGGATGGTTTGTATACCTTATCAGGAAATCTTTCAAAAAGCTATTTGGTTTATTGCCTGCTTTTCCTATGTATGAATATCATCACAGAACCAAGTGCAAGTGCAAATACTCCAAATAAAATTGCTGCTATAATCAATTGTATCCGGTCATTCGGGGATATACTGGAAGAAAAAAATATTAATGACACCGCTATAGCAATCGTTGCCACAAGAAATATTACAAAGGAAAAAGAAACTGCTGCAACGGTCCTATAATTACGGCTGGTTATGCTCTCCTTGTCGGTAAAAGCTTCCGGACGTTTATCTTTGTATTCCATCCTCCAGACATATACGCTTGCCATACGGCCCAGGTATTGCCATCCAAATTGTTCATAAGTTGAAATGTAATCCTTACTTGCCACTGCACGCAGATCATATATATAACGGTATTTTTTAGGCTCACCTTTTATAAATATCATGAGCATTGAGCTCCATTGTCTTACCCGTTCAATATGCCATCCTTCCGCTGCCATTTTCTCGAGCCATTTTTCAAAGTCTTCAGGTACAACCCTTTTAAAAGCCGGAAAAAATACAAATTTTTTTATTTTCATATAGATTCCTCCAGTATCGATTTTGCACTCTTGTAAAGTTCAACGATTCTTTCAGCCTCAAGTTTTAAAATCTTTTTGCCAAGTTTCGTTGCTATATATATTTTCTTTCGTTCATGTTCAAATAATGTTCTTATCAATCCATCTTTTTCAAGTCTTGAAAGGCTATTATAGATTGTACCGGCACCGAGAATAATCCTGTTTTTTGTTATTTTTTTAACATTAAGCATTATTCCATATCCGTGCTGTTCTTTTTGTAATGATAATAGAATAAAGAACATCGTTTCAGTCATAGGAATATATTTTTTAATTGCTTTTTCTTCATTCATATAATCTCGCTAACTTTATATTACATTTAGGTTAAATATATCATGATAAAATATATTTAGTCAAGATATATCTAAATTTAATTTTTATTAAAGGGAATTCTTATAAGAGATTATAGGAGTTAGCAGACAGACTTTGATTTATCTTGAAAAGGGAAAATATAATCCTTCTCTTTTTTTAGCCTATAAAGTAGCGAAAGCTTTAAAATCCAGTATCGATGAAGTTTTTATAATAGAAGACGATAGAACGATTGATTCGATATAGGTACAGTCGAATTATTGGAAGATTTTTAATTCAGTTTGAAAGGAATAGCCGGTGGGTGAGCATACTAAAAAGGATACGATAAATCTTATCCTTTACTTTATTATTGCCATAGCCTTCTCTACAATATGCTGGATTCCGGGAATATTAAAAACCCGGGGATTATCTTATCCTGGATATTTAAATTTTTTTTCATATCTTACTACTTTTGGCCCCTTAATCGCTGCATTAATTCTAACTTCTATGAATGAAGGGAAGAAGGGTATAAAGATTTTACTTAAGAAAGCCTGGAATTGGAAATTTAATGCTCTAATTTCAAGTTTAATACTGGGTGTGTTCTGGGCCATATGGAATATACCATTACACTTTATAAACACTACTGTACAATATCATATCCCCATATACGAGTTTTCAGCAGTTACAATTGTAGTAGCAATTCTGTATACCTGGATTTACAATGGAACTGGTGGCAGTCTTAGTGCGGTAATCCTATTTCACTGGATGGGTAATTTATTTGGAGGTCCTCTATTTGTCTACTATAATACTACACTGGGAAGGTGGATATTTTTCTTTTTACAGTTGATATTGATTTTGGTAATAATAAAAAACTATGGTTATAAAAAGTTGGGAAAAGAAAAGGTAAAAGTTTAGGCATAAATATTGCAAGTTACAAATGATACCACTTCTATGAAATTATTAGAAAATGAGAATTATATTAAAGCAACCAGTATGGGAATAGTGGCAGATAAGTATTAAAAATAAAGATCTAAGAGCAACTGAAAAGTAACTGTAAGAACTTCAAACCATTATTATTTATAAAAAGAATTAAATAGACTAAACCCTGAAACAAGACCGGCATAGATAATTATTATAATACATGCATAACCAAAAGGTATTTGATAATTGCATAAATTACTGTAGAATTTATTTAAGCCTGTTTAAAATAGGACCGGACTAAAGTTGGAAGGCTATATTCTAAAATTTTTAGATACATAAGTGATTAAAAAAATAACCTTTACCAAAATAGAATCCACCAATAAGTATGCACTTGAAAATATTGATAAAATAGGAGATAAAACAGTGGTTATTGCCCGTATTCAGACAAAAGGCAGGGGCAGAAATGCAAGGAACTGGGTTTCAAAGAAAAATAATCTTTTTGCATCTCTTGTACTAAAACCTCAGTACAAACTGGAAAAAGAATATACGCTAAATGCTCTTACCCATTATATGGCAGTTGTTTTAGCAAGGGTTTTTAAAAAGAAATATTCAATTGAGACAAAAATTAAATGGCCCAATGACATAATTGCCGATGGGAAAAAAATTGCTGGAATATTAATAGAAACTGTTATACAGGGTTATTTTTTGCAGGGGGTAGTTATTGGCGTAGGAGTAAATTTAAATATGGATAGAAAATCACTGGAGACAATAGACCAGCCGGCTACATCTTTAAATATTTTATTAAAAAGAAAAATAAACACAGACAGGTTCCTGGATTATCTTCTGGAAGAATTTTTTACGCAATATGATGAGCTACTAAAACGGGGCTTTTTATTGATTAAAGAGGAGTATAACCGTAGAAATATAGTTTTGGGAAAAATGATTGAAGTAGACGTTTTCAATAAAAAATATTATGGTATGGTAAAAGAAATAGATGATAAAGGCCAGCTTGTTTTAAACTGTAATAATACCGAAAAAATTATAAGCGTGGGGGACATAATATGCTGATGGAAGGACTCATTATTATGATTGTCGGGATGGCTATAGTATTTTTATTTTTGTCTATTATTATAGCCATTATGTACGGTGTGAGATTCTTTATAAATTTCATTCTATCAAGAAAAAAAGACCTTTCTTCGACAATTGCAGGAAGTCAGAATTTTACACCGGAGGAGATGGCAGTAGCCGTGGCAGCTATTAGAAAATCTATGAAAAAATAATTTAATGGGAGCTTAAAAGTGGCAAAAAAATTTATTAAAATTGCAGATCTTTCTTTCAGGGATGGTTTTCAATCCGTATTCGGAGCAAGAGTTTTAATTAATGACTATTTACCTGCTATCGAAGCAGCCAGAGAAGCCGGTATAAACCACTTTGAGGCCGGTGGAGGGGCAATGTTTCAATCTTCATATTTTTACTGCAATGAAGATGCCTTCAAAAATATAGAAACATTCAGGAAGGTAGCTGGAAAGGATGCAAATTTACAAACCCTGGCAAGAGGAGTCAATGTTGTAGGCCTTGATTCCCAGCCAAGAGATATAATAAAGCTTCACGCAGAACTTTTTAAGAAACATGGAATTACAACCATTAGAAATTTTGATGCCTTAAATGATGTCAATAACCTGATTTATAGTGGAAAATGCATAGTTGATGCCGGACTTAAACATGAGATAGCCATTACCATGATGGCATTGCCAATGGGCTCCAGAGGTGCGCATGACCCTGATTTTTACATAGGTGTATTAAATAATATTTTAAATGCCGATATACCTTTTGATTCAATATGTTTTAAAGATGCTTCGGGCACATCAACGCCTGCTACAGTGTATGAAACTATAAAACGTGCAAGAGAAATACTTCCAAAAAAAACTCATTTAAGATTTCATACCCATGAAACAGCAGGCTGCAGTGTTATATGCCATAAAGCAGCACTTGATGCGGGTGCCGATGGAATAGATCTGGCAATGGCACCTGTCTCAGGAGGTACTTCCCATCCAGATATAGTAACAATGTGGCATGCTTTAAGAGGAACCGAATATGACCTGGGGGTAAATATTGATAAGATACTGAAAGCTGAAATGGTTTTTAAAGATTGTATGAAAGACTATTTTTATCCTCCGGAGGCCCAGAGAGTTGAGCCTCTAATTCCATTCTCACCAATGCCGGGCGGTGCACTGACTGCCAATACCCAGATGATGAGAGATAATAATATTATGGACAAGTTTCCTGATATTATATCGGAAATGGGTGAAGTAGTAAGAAAAGGAGGCTATGGCACAAGTGTTACTCCTGTTTCCCAGTTTTATTTCCAGCAGGCTTTTAACAATGTTATGTTTGGAAACTGGAAAAAGATAGCAGAGGGTTATGGGAAGATGGTGCTTGGATATTTTGGAAAAACACCCTTAAAGCCTGACCCCGAAATAGTCAGAATTGCTTCTAATCAGCTGGGATTAAAGCAGACCACAGAAAGCCCTATGGATATTGACGATAAAAATCCGGAAAAAGGTATTGAAGCCGCCAAAAAAATGCTAATAGATAATGGAATAGAAATAAATGATGAAAATATTTTTATTGCTGCAACCTGTAAAGAAAAGGGTATAGCTTTCCTTAGAGGTGAAGGCAGAGTGATGGTAAGGAAAAAAGAAAAAAAACAGCCGGACATTGGAAGCAATGAATACACTGTAAGCATTAACAACAAAAAATATGCCGTTTTTTTCGAGGGTGATAATGCAATTGTTAATGGGAAAAAGTTTAAAGTTTCAGTCAAAAAAGGGATAGAAAAAAATCATATAACATCAGATTCTGAAAAAATAGAGACAGAAGACCACGTTGTCATAAAAGCACCAATTGCAGGTTCTGTTCATAAGATACCGGTCAAGGTAGGAGATGTAATAAATGAAGGGCAGATTGTCATGATTCTGGAAGCAATGAAAATGGAAACGGAAATAAAATCAGCTGTTAAAGGAACTATTTCTGCTATTGCTGTAAGCAAGGGACAGAGGGTTTCAGCAGGCCAGGAATTAATTTATATTAAATAAGTCAAAAGAAGAATGGATATATTAGATTCTCTATATACTATATGGAGGTCAACCGGTCTGGCAAATTTTACCATAGGACAGTTTGTGATGATAATGGTTGGCTTGCTTTTAATCTGGCTGGGAATTAAAAAAGGTTTTGAGCCTCTTTTACTGGTACCGATAGGTTTCGGCGGTATTCTGGCAAATGTGCCTGTTGCCGAAATTGCTGTCGACGGTTTTCTGAGCATGATATATGATTTCGGAATCCAGACATCTATTTTCCCTCTTTTGATTTTTATGGGGATTGGCGCTATGACCGACTTTGGCCCCCTGATAGCAAACCCAAAAACTGCATTGCTTGGCGGGGCAGCGCAATTTGGCATTTTCTCCACTTTTTTCGGGGCTTTATTATTAACCAGATATCTTGGTTTTAATTTTAGCCTTCTTGACGCAGCTTCAATTGGAATAATAGGAGGAGCTGACGGACCTACGGCTATTTTTTTAGCATCCAATTTATCACCGCATCTTCTGGGAGCAATTGCTGTGGCAGCATATTCTTATATGGCGCTGGTTCCCATCATCCAGCCTCCAATTATTAGATTGCTGACTACTAAAAATGAGAGAAAAATAGAAATGAAGCAGCTAAGATATGTCTCAAAAAGGGAAAAGATTATTTTTCCCATAATGATTTTTGTGGTATGCATAATTTTACTACCGGACGCAACACCCCTGATCGGAATGCTGATGTTTGGAAATTTGATAAAAGAATGCGGTGTGACTGAAAGGCTCTCAAAAACTGCCCAGAATGAATTAATTAATATTGTAACAATTTTACTTGGCCTATCAGTAGGTTCAAGGCTTCAGGCTGATAAATTTCTAAAATTAGAGACACTGGGAATTATCGTACTTGGTTTGTTTGCATTTGCGATTGGGACTGCTTCGGGAATCATTTTAGCCAAAATTATGAATAAGTTATCCAGGGATAAAATTAATCCTATAATCGGGGCTGCTGGAGTATCCGCAGTTCCAATGGCAGCAAGAACGGCCGGAAAAGTTGGGTTAGAGGAAAACCCGAATAATTTCATACTAATGCATGCTATGGGTCCAAACGTAGCAGGTGTTATCGGGTCCGCTGTCGTAGCAGGATTATTCATGGCGCTGTTTTCTTAAATTTAAAACTGTAACCATCCGTTCAGCATCATCAAAATCGGGAAAATCAATTTTCTTTGAGAGGCGGTTTTTAGTGTGTTAATTTTAGGCTTTGAGAATTACTGGTTCTTAAAATTTCTAAAAATTATATTAATCTAACAAGTTTTTCTATGGCACTTCCTTATAAATACGAAAATAGCCAGTATAGCCATAAATATAATAGTTGTTATCATTGAAGCAAAGAGGCTATATTTAGCTACAAATCTAATTATAAAAGGTGCCAGACCGCCACTGATAAACTGCAAAACGAAAAGTACAGTAAAAGCGATATCTTTTTCAGAACCAAATATCACCCCCGTAGAGGAAACCAGAAGCGGTATTATCCCGGAAAAGCCCAGGCCGGTAATTAATGCTCCGATAAGATTTATTGTTTGCATTGAAGGAAAAATTAAAAGGACAAGACCTCCTATACTGATGATAGATAAACCCATCAGTAAATTACTGGCTTTAAATTTATACGATAAGAAACTCATTGAAAGTCTTCCGATAAGTATACCTATCCAGAGTAATAATACTATTAAGCTTGCACTGTAGAGGTCGAACGATCTATCGGTCCTAAAAAAAGTTGGCGACCAGGAAAAAACTGTTACCAGAGATATCATTGCAAAAAACATTAAAATCCCTGTTAAAATTAGATATATATTCTTATTTTTATTTTTCAATAATTCTTTTATAGAAGTGATCTCCTTCTCCTTCGATAGGTCCTGGCTGACCTTCTTTGCCTTATTTTTAAGAATGTAGGATACCAGAGAAATAATCACCAGGCCTATAACAGCCAGATAAATAAACTTCCAATTGATCTGTCTATCTACAAGGCTCGAGGCAAAAAAAGGTGAGACAACTGCCCCGATTGCAAAAAAACTATATCCCAAGTTAACAATACTATCCTTGTTTTTTACTTTCCCTTCTATCAAGCCAATATTTGCATCCATTAGTATAATTCCTACTAAAAAGCCGGAAGAAAAATAAAGAAAAAAGAAAAGAAATAAGTATGTTGTAAGTATTAGGCCTATAAAAACAGGTATTAATAAAAGATATGACCATGTAACTACATTTATGATATTAAACTTTCTGTTTAAAAAAATAAAAGCTATGGTTCCTATAACCTGACCGATTAACATCAGAGATGTTATAAGGTTCATGTTCTCTGGTGATATATTAAAATAATTACTTATGTCTATGAGGATGGGGCTTGCAAGCATTATGTAAAAATTAAAAGTAAACAGTGAAATAAAGTAAGGTGATTCTGACAAGTAATTTTTTATGGTACTTCTGTTCAAATTTACCTGTTTCTTATAAAGTTATTTAAACCCGGATTTTTTAATAATAATCTTAAGAATAGTATATTACTTATAGTATTACGAATAAATCTTTTTAAAAGGTAATTAATAGATAGATATAGAGTATGGATGGTTTTAGAAAAACTGGGGCAATTATCATACAATCCTCTTTGAGCCCGAGTATATTTCTTCAACCTCAAGGGCCGCTGCCCAGTTACCTGGATGTTCTTTTGGGTTCCACTTTTTCATATCATCAAATATTTCGCCATTGGTATAATATTTTATAGGCCCTTTTAACTGGTAAGACTTATCTTCATTGGTAATAAAAAGGATAGAGCCGGTGCTTCCGGAAAGGATGTTTGTTTTTGTTTTGTCAAAATAGTTATCGGCAACAACAATCGTCCCCTCATTATATTTAGAAACACATGTGGCGAAAATACTGTTAGGTACACCTTTTCTGTCAACGGTCGAAAATACTATCGGGCCTTTTCGGTTTTCCCATGCTTTGATAACTTCATCAGGCATCTTTTTCATTTTTCTCCTTTAACTAATTAGTAAAAAAAATGCTTACGATTAAAATCCTGTTAACCCAAAATTAATCCTTACATAGATGAATTGATTTGTAAATATGGAATATTTTTCAAGAAGAAAACTAAAAGATTTAATAGGCTCAGAATTCGGGAGAGTGGCACTATCCGGACATGCTAATGCCGCAAAAGATGAAATGGTAAAAATTACCTTATAGAGAATTTTTCATAATTCCAGAAATCTCTTGGAGATATTATTTTAATTTTCTTATATTTTTTAATTGTTAATAAGTCTTTGTCGCCGGTAATTATACAGTCAACTTTTTCAAATAGAGCTGCAGCTATAACATTATCATCATCTATATCTCTTGATACCGCTTTGTCCAGTTTTTTATGCTCTCCAACATTTGTAAAATTTGATTTCATAAAACTGATTACTTCATCAACTTCTTTATCATTATATCCAAAATTATTTTTAAGATTTTTTTCGACTTCTGCAATTATAAAATTTGAAGTGAAAATTCTATGATTAGAGAGGCAATATTCCATAAGCTCTGCAGAATAGCCATGAGTAATAAAAGCAGAAATTATTACGTTTGTGTCCAAAAATATTTTCATGATACTCTTTTATAAACATCATCTTCAGAAAATATTTTTATTTTCTCAGCTTTTGGTATCATTAAATTTCTGATCCTTCTGAATTCAATTACAGAAAAATATTGTTTTAGGGCAGTCTTTATAATCTCACTTCTATTTGAATTTTCATTAGAAGCAATTTCATCAAGTTTTTTCTTAATTTCATTTGTTAAACTAATTGTGACAGTTTCTCTCATTTTAATAACTCCAATCTATTTTAATCTGTATTACATTATAACACAGTAAAATTTAAAATAAAGTTTGCAGATAAAACTAATGTCATCAGGCAGAAACTGGTTGCCTGCTCCACTGCCATTCTTTTCAAGTCCGGCTATGTCAACAAATTCTATACATGCAGGAGTCTTCTTTTTGGGTTTAAATATTTGTTCAAGTTTTTCAAGCCTTTCGTCAGGTACAGGCACTATTTTAATATTTGGCTTTCTGCCTGCGGAAATGTTTTTATAACCGGCATCTCCTGCCTTCGAAAATGAGTTAAAAAGAGTTGTTTTACCGGAGCCCGTAAGCCCTATTATCCCAAGCTTCATAAATACCTTTGTTTTTTTTACGAAGTTAAAAATTATAACTATTTATAAAAAATAAGCAATACGTAATAAGGAGATCAGTCCTCTTTTAATTGAAATTTTAAATGAATAAAATTAAATATATCCTTCAGCTAGTTCATTTTTTAAATAAAATTAAGTAGTCAGAAAAGTTCCAATCACTTTTTTAAATTCCTGTGGCCTGCTCCAGGAAGGAATATGTCCTCCTGTTTTAAAAGTATGCTTACTGGCATCTGGATATCTTTCATATAACTTTTTCCTCAATGATTTTATGGTTGATTTATCGTCTTCTGAACTAATAATAAGCACTTCACCTTTATATAATTTAGGCAATGCCGAATAGTTTTCCATATAGTCAAGTTGATTCTTTTGCAGGCTTGCATAATCTTCATATGTATAATACCTGAAGAAAGTATCATTTAAAAAAGCACTCCAGAACTCTTTATTTGACTCTGGGACCGAAAGCAAAGATAGCAATTGTTTTTTATAAAGATTCAATACAGTTTTTTCTTTAAATAAGGAATTTATTGAACAACTTAATCTGAATACTTTTGTAATGAATCCTGTTGTACCTGAGAGTGTATTGATAAGAACAAGCTTTTTGACTCTGTCGGGATATAAATCAGCATAACATTGAGCGATAACACCTCCGAACGAGTGTCCCATAACGTAAAGTTTATTCAAATTCTTAATTTTAATGACTTCTTCGATTCCCTCCAAAAACTCCCTGATTCTGTCAATTCTCGGATATGACGGTGCGATAATTCTATAATCTTTTTCCAGAATATCTATATATGGAAATGATGATATATAAGACTTTCTTAGTCCACCAGAGAATATAAGAATTGTTTCCTTGCCGGAGCCTGTGTCGATAATTTCCCACCGGGTATCTTTTATTGTTAACATTTCAGTATGGTGATTCTCTAAGAAATACTTTATTCTAAGCAAGTCTTCGTCTGGAACCCTCGCGTATAATTCTTCATTTAAATTGAATATCATTTCTTAACCTCCTTTTTTAATAAATCCATGAGCTAAAAATTAAGAACTCTTAAAATATTTCTATTTAATTAAATATCTCCAGTAATTTAAGTTAATTAATAAATCTAATTTTTACTTTCTTTGAATTGCCTGTCATACAAATTCTTGTATACCCCATTCAGTGATAGGAGCTGTTCGTTGGTTCCCTGTTCAACGATACGGCCTTCTTTGACGACATAAATACAGTCCGCAGCAATAACTGTTGAAAGCCTGTGGGCAATGACAAGACTCGTCCTTCCTTTTAGAAGAGGTTTGATAGCTGATTGGATAAGAGATTCGGAAACGGAATCCAGTGCGGATGTTGCCTCATCAAGAATTACTATGCGCGGATTTTTAAGAAGCACACGGGCAATGGAAATTCTCTGTTTCTCGCCCCCTGAAAGCTTTATCCCACGGTCTCCAACAACGGTGTCAAAGCCATCAGGCAATGAAGCTATCATGTCGTATATATTGGCAGTTTTACAGACATTTAAAAGTTCTTCTACTGTGGCATCGGGTTTTGCAAACAATAGATTCTTACGTATGGAATCATTAAAAAGGTAAGTGTCCTGTGTAACTATACCTATCTGTCTGCGCAGTGACTTTATGGTAACATCTCTTAAATCATAACCATCGATAGTAATCGAACCTGATTTTACATCATAAAACCTCGGGACAAGATATGTAATGGTAGTTTTACCGGAACCGCTTGGACCCACAAAGGCAATTACCTGACCGGGCTTTGCCTCTAAATTTATATTTTTTAATAAGGTAAGCTTCTTTTTGTTATAAGAGAAATATACATTATTAAATTTTATAAATCCTTCGACATGCCTCAGGCTTATTGCATCCGGTTTATCTTTAATTTCCCTCTTCATTTCGAAGTAATTGAATATTCTCTCAAACAGTGCCATCGAACGGGTGACATCCACGCTAATGTTTGCAAAAGAGGCAACGGGTCCATAAAGCCTTGCAAGAAGTGCCACGAACATAACTATACTTCCTACGGTTATATCGGAATATTTAATAAGAATCAGCCCTCCAAATAAATATATTATCATTGGTCCTATGGCAACGACTGTAGAAACAGTCATGAAAAACCAGCGGCCGGCAAGTGATTCTCTGATTTGAAGTTTTGTTGCATCTTTATTTATATTTTTAAATCTCTCAAGCTGGTATTTTTCGCCGGTGAAGATTTTTACAAGCATAGTTCCGCTGATGCTCAATGTTTCATAAATTACGTTATTTAATTCTGCTAATTTATCCTGTGTCTGTGAAGCAAGCTGCCATCTTACTTTACCAACTTTTCTTGTTGGAATAATAAATAGTGGCAATATCACCATACCTATAAGAGCGAGTTTCCAGTTTGTGTAAAACATTGTTGCTGCGGTAACTATAAAAATAAGGGAATTCTGAAGGATTTGCACAAAAGTGCTGGAGAATATATTTTCAATGCCTCCAATATCATTATTCATAAGTGATGTAATTTCACCGGACTTAACATTTGAAAAGAAACCAATTCCCATATTTTGCAGATGGTCAAACATTGAGTTGCGTATATCATACATAATATATTTCGCGATCCAGCTATTAAGATAGTTCTGACCTACAGCAACAAGTCCGCTTAACAGGACCGCTCCAAAAGCAGAAGCTATAAAGATTAGAAGGAGGTTTATATTCTTTTGGGGTAAGGCTATATCTATAATATTTTTTGTAAAAATCGCAGGCAGTAGCCCGAGAACAGAAGTTATAATTATTAAAAAAGCCAGTAAAATAAGAAGTTTCCAGTAAGGTTTGAAATATCTTGCGATTCTTTTAAGCATTAGCCAGGAGATTTTAGATTTCTGACCCGGTTCAGTGTAATGGAATCTTCCACGGCCGAGTCCCCCCGGTCCTAAGCCCATATTCTGAATATCCTTTCTTTAAAAATTTACCAGCTTCATAGGTGAAACAAGTGCAATGAATAGAACCAGAAAATTATTAATATCCGTGTGTATGGATATATGCTTTTTTAAATTAAATTTTTTAGTGAATTAATATTCTACAACTCTTTTTAGTTTTTTGGCCTGCTCAACCCAGCTCTCTACCATTGACATTGCCGGAGGCCTTCTTACAAGTTTTTTAGTTTTATTTACTTCATTAATCTTTTCAAAAAGATTCTGTGCATTCCTTTTTGCAAGCTCAGCTACAGTATCGACACCTGCTTCTTCAAGCAGGTCAGAATATTCCTCTCCAACACCTTTAATTCTAAAAAGGTCTGCCAGATTAACCCATTCAAGAACAAGCTTGTGTCCTATTTTGGTCTTCTCTTCGATTATTTTTCTTCCTTTAGCTGTTGCCCCCTGCTTTAGCAGAGCATCAGTAGTTTTAATACCTACTGTAGCTAATTTTTTTGCATACTCTTTTCCAATTCCTTCAACATCAATTATGCTCGGCATGATATATCTTCCCCCTCTCTTAAAAGATATATTAATATATATAATATGATTATATCAGAAAGTAATTCTAAAAGAATCAAGTATTGGTATTTTATGAATATTCCTAATAATAATGAGCTGGGATTAAGGATGAATGAATAATAAGGTTAAGACCGGATCAAAAAGATTATACCTGGGAATCTAGCATGGTGAAGGATAAGACAAATAATTTGGAGAAGCTCATCATTATAAGAATAATCAATAAATATACCAGAGAATAAATGCTGTCCTGTACTATAGCACTACCCGGCTTAAGCTATAGCATTCACCTTAATCGTACACAATCAATCTTATTTTAGCCGGTTGATAAACGACATAATCCACTGTACTGTTATGATTTGTTTGCCAGCCTTTATGGCTTATTATTAACTGGAAGTTATCTTCGCCATTGTTAATAGCCAATTGTAAAGAATCTATCAGAGCCTGATTAGTTATGGAAATATTAGAATTAGGGTATTCTCCAAGGAATTTTGTACTCGTTAAATTAAAATCATTTAGTTCAATCGGGTCATCTCCCCAGTCAACTACATTTACCCAGAAAGCCTGTATTAAGTTATTAAATGGGTTCCCAATATTACCAACTGAAGTAAACTTAAGAGTTGTATCACTGCCAACTGTAAATCCTGACAGGTCTGTTATATCAAAATTTATAAAACCTCTAATTGGCTTGTTATGCTCATCATCCCCAATAAGAACAGGGAATCCAGGACCAACATTGGTTCTGATATCTTTAACAACGTAGCCGGTTTCATTTAGCGGGCATTCCACGATATTCTGAATTTGCTGTATTTGAAGTACTTCAACAGTTTCTGTCTTCTGGGTCTGTCCTCCATTTCCATCATCAACGGTAACTGTAATATCATAATCTCCTGCAGTTAAAGGCATGGTCCATTTAACTGGATTTATACTGGCATTATTTAAAATCCCTCCCTCTACCGACCAGCTATATGAGAGGATGTCCCCATCAAGGTCCGATGCAGCAGCAGAGAAAGTATATTCCAGCCCTGTGTAGTGGTCCCCCATGAAAGTTATCTCGGATATTGCAGGCGGATTATTTGGGGCAGGACATCCCCACGATAGGTTTATTGAATCAGTAGCAGAACCTGCTGAATTCGTAGCAGTGGCAGTCAGGGTATAGGTATCGGAAGGGTCATTAAGATTTACTTGGGCTT
>Ga0307427_1000059_pt1 | contig 91514 bp, 57 predicted proteins | sample SalMarWE160190MG_FD_202162 | JGI IMG/M metagenome (GOLD analysis project Ga0307427, IMG submission 202162) | Salt marsh sediment microbial communities from the Plum Island Ecosystem LTER, Massachusetts, United States - WE1603-190 | ecosystem: Environmental > Aquatic > Marine > Intertidal zone >...
GCCAAATATATCTGTTATACCTTCAAACTCCGTATGCAAGCCATATTTGTCGAACACCGAATGTATTCTGTTCTTAAGACGAGTCCGAAGATTGGCAAATACCATCCGCGTCCGAGGCAACTCTCTTTGATCACGAATCTCAACTGGCGGAATCCATACTGTTGGAAGTGTCCCTACCTGTTGCAAACGATTCAAACCACGCGCATCAAGCTTGTCTGTCTTGTTGATTGAACCGAGCATAAGTTTAGCCTTACGTGCATGAACTAATTTTGGTCTCATTTCTGCCTGCTCAATCTCATCAACGATCCAGTACCAGTTGCCGACTGTTTCCAACGCCACTGTAGCTCCCGTCGTCCATTGAGATAAAAACTCCAATATTTGTCCTTTGCCGTGGTTTATTCGCTTTTCGCAGAGAAACCTTCCATCTTGTTTTTGAACACAAACTTGACTGTAGCGTTTATGAGCATCCAATGCTATAATTTCCATATGCGTGTCTCCTTTCTGCGGCTTCAGTACCGCATTAGAACCTATTACGGTATTGTATACCGTAACAGGAGACACGCTTTCATAAAATCATTTCGACCGAAGCCCCCGTTCTTGCTTTCGCAAGAAAGCACTGGGGCGTAGTGGAGAAATCTGTTAAAATAGATTTCTCGACTCGCCTACGGCTCGCTCGAAATGACATGAATAAGCACATTAATTATTCTCAATTGGTATTACGTAACCTTTTTGCGCAACGACCCCCCAAAAGAAAACTCCATATCCTGACTATCCGATTTGTAGATGCGTACCTTAGAACTTCTAAGGTGACTCAACCTTCTATCTAAATCTCTCGACTGATCATGAATCTTGCTGTCTCAATCAGAGCGAGCTTGCCCTTACTTTCTGTCAAATCATCCAGAGCACTAATTGCCTTGGCAACAAATTGCTGTGCAAGACTTTGCGCATATTCAAGGCTACCATAGGTAGTCAACATATCCATCAGGGCTTTCTCACGTCCCGCCCCGTCTTTTAGCTCGCTCTCGATTTTCCGTCTATTAGTCTCATCTACGCTCCTTAGCAAATGTATGACAGCTAAGGTAAGTTTACTTCTATCAACGTCGTTTCCAACTGTCTTGCCCATCTGTTTTTCATCACCAGTTATATCAAGCAAATCGTCGATAATCTGAAATGCAATACCGGCATTGAGGCCAAAACGAGCAAGCGACTGGACCTGAGTGTCACTCGCACTCACTAAAATCGCACCAAGGCGACAACAGCCGCTAAAAAAGGCAGCACTTTTTTCCGTGATTGTTTCAATGTATTCGAGTTCGCTTAGTTGCATCTCGTTTCTTTGAATAACCTGTCTTAACTCACCTTCACAGACACGAACCGCCGTGGCTGCAATTAAGCTGGCTACATCAGGCTCCAGTTCGGCACACATCTTGAAAGCACGGCTCAAGATAAAGTCCCCAAGCAGCACAGAAGATTCGTTGCCCCAAAGGCTGTTGACCGTAGGATGACCCCGGCGCTTTTTCCCATCATCTATAACATCATCGTGCATAAGCGTAGCGTTGTGAATCATTTCGACAATCGCCGCTACATGGATGTGCTTCTCTGTGATTTTTCCACAACACTCACCAGACAACAGAACAAGCCCGGGGCGCATCATTTTGCCGCCATGCGTACCTATATAATCAAGCAAAGGTTGGATTTTTGCTGCATTAGCCGGGGCAGATAGCTGATCCATGATAAGTTCTCTGACCTTATCAAGCTGGCGTCTGATTAACCTGAAGGTGGGAACCTCAACCCCCGGCAAAGATACCGATGCATCCTTTTGTGCGGGTGACTGCATAAGGTTTGGCGCACAGCTTTTAGCATATGAATCCTGGCTGTGTCGCTATTTCTCCTTCCCGTGGGCGTATCTGAAGAACTTCTTTCTTAACAGCTTCGTAATAGGCCCAGGTTTACCGTCTCCTATAACTCGACCGTCAATCTCGATTACGCCGATGACCTCGGCGGCGGTACCCGTGAGGAAAAATTCATCGCAAACATACAAGTCAAATCTCGTCAAGTTCTTCTCAACGACCTCAAGATTTTCCTCCTTGGCCAATCTGATAACAACGCTTCGCGTTATCCCTTCCAGGGAACCGGCCTCGACAAGCGGTGCATAGATCACACCATTTCTAACGATGAAAACATTGTCACCCGTTGCCTCAGCGACATATCCCTCATGGTTGTACATTACCGCCTCAGGCACATCGTTGTCCAGTGCTTCGATCTTGGCCAGGATATTATTCAAATAGTTCAGGCTCTTAACCTGAGGCGGAATCGCCAAGGGATGATTGCGAACTGTAGTCGCACTGACTACCTTCATGCCCTTTTCGTAGAGTTCCTCCGGATAGAGCTGAATATTGTCGGCGATAATAAACAGGCAGCTATTCTCACAGACGAAGGGATTTAATCCCAAATTTCCCACTCCGCGTGTAACCACCAAACGAATGTAGCCATCAACTACACCATTAGCCTCCACAGTCTTCTTAACGGCTTCGACAAGTTCGCGCCTGCCCAGCGGCACCTCAAGGCGAATGACCTTGGCTGATTCATAAAACCTTCTGAGATGAGCTTCGAACTCAAATACTCTGCGGTTGTAAACACGAATGCCTTCAAAAACACCGTCACCATAAAGAAGGCCATGGTCAAAAACAGATACTTTGGCATCAGCCTCATCAACAAGCTTACCATCAAGCCAGATCTTTAATCCCATAAAAAAAACCTCGTATATCGTATTGCGTATTGAGTCATGCGTATTTGCCTTTTCGCGATACGCATCACGCTTCAGGCACGACGAATTTTTCCGTCCGCCAGCGTGATTATCCGCCCTGCGCTTTCGGCGATCCTTTCATTATGCGTAACCATTACAATCGTTTGTCCTGCCTGATTCAACTGCTTGAGCAGACGGAGAATATCATTTCCTGTTGCCGAGTCAAGGTTTCCTGTCGTCTCATCAGCCAACAGCAGTCTTGGCTCATTCATCAAGGCCCTTCCTATAGCCACCCTTTGCCGCTCTCCGCCAGATAGCTGGTACGGTTTATGGTCAGCTCTATCGGGCATACCAAGCTGCTCAAGCAACTCTCCGGCTCGGTCTTTTGCCCATTTGCGACAGGCAAACCAAGCAGCAACACTTCTGCCGGCCATTGCCGGCAAGGAAACGTTTTCCAGTACATTTAATTCGTCCAATAAATGATAAAACTGAAAAACAAATCCTACCATTTTATTGCGGAATCTATTTAGTTCGCCGGCGCTGAACGTATTCAAATCCCGGTCTTCAAATCGCACAACACCATTATCGGGCCTATCCAACCCACCGAGTATGTGTAACAGAGTACTTTTACCGCTGCCGGAGGCGCCAACTATGGCCAGGAATTCGCCTCTATGTACCGCCAGGTTAACACCTTTGAGCACCTTAACATCTGCGGCACCCATTCGATAAGATTTATAAACGCCCTCAGTCTCCAGTATGATATCGTTCTTGCTCATAGCAGACTCACGCGTAAAGCCTCAACAGGCTCCAATTTGGCTGCCTGCCAACTCGGCACAAGAGCACCAGCCAGACAAGCCATAACAGCCGAAAAGACAATGACAGCCAAAACCTCGAATGACACCTGGTTTGGAATGTCACCTATAGCATAAATTGTCCTATCCCATAATTGAAACTGAAAGTTCTCAAAAAGCCAGTTTTCTATCCGATTTATCTGTAGCAAAAACAACCAGCCTGCCAAGGTGCCGATACACGAACCCAAGAGACCGACCGAAAAAGCGAAGCCCGAAAACAACTCAACAATGTCTAAATTCGACACACCCATACTTTTAAGTATGCCTATATCTTTGCTCTTGTGGCTAATAATCATGTAAAAAACTACAAAAACTATGAAAACTGTCGTGAGCCCCACAAAGGCAAACATCACAATCATAATTGTCTGCTCTTTTTCCATAGCCGCAATAAATCCACGCCTGTAATCCTTCCAATTCTGGACAGCTACTGTCTCAAAGAGATGAGCCTGACTTTCACCAGCTTTTCGACGTGTGAACTCCCGCCACATCGACCTGACTTTTTCACAGCCATCCCAAAGTTTAACGCCCGGCTTGAACTTGATATGCAAGCTGGAGACCCTCTTAATAGGTCCAGCCATTCCACAAAGCAATTGAGCCTGTTCGAAGGGCAAATAGATAACTGAGCTGTCCACCCGCGCCAGACCGGTTTGTGAGTGGTCGTTAAGGTAAAAAGTCCTTATATTAACCAATCCTGTGCCGGCCTTAGCCAAGGCGCCCTTTGCAGTCAACGGAAAACAGCTCACTGTAAGCTCAATATTGGCAGGGGCTAAACTGTAGGCATAATGGCCTTTTGCATCACGCACCAGTACCCTATCGATACCTACAACACAGCCCCAGATATTTGGGTCTTCAATCGGCTCAAACACTCTCGATACATCATTCTTGTGGTAATACAGCGTATCTCCAAAACCGGTGGCCTGACTGTGCCTAACCGGATATATTCCCATAACCTCAAGGCCGATATTCTGCTCTGTCTGGCGAGGATTCACTAACGCGTAACCTCGCACAACAGGTGAGACAGTCTTTATAAAATCAGCCTTCTGAAGAATCTTCATGAAATCTTCGTAGTAAGCAAAGCCAACCAGCGACTCTGTACCGACAACGCAGTCTCCTACAAAATCATGGTTCTTCTGCTTGAAGTCACGTACTAAGCCCGTCATCACAGTCATGACTATAACAACAATGAAGACACAAAGGCCAACTGCCAGCACTGCAAAATACGTTATCCGGCGTTTCAACAGATACCTTGATGCAAGAATAATCTTATACATATTTTGGTTTTGAGTTTTTAGTGATGAGTTTTGAGTTAACTAAAAACTGCAACTTCAAAACTCAAAACTGTTTATGGTTATTCATATCGCAGAATTTCTACAGGCTTAGTTATTGCCGCAACAACAGCCGGTATCACGGTGCCCACGACCGCGGCAATTATCGCCAACAATACAATGCGAATAGCTGATGTCCAGTCAACCTCATTAGGTATCTTGCTAAACATATATACACTGCTTTTCCACAGCTTCAGACCGAAGATTATTCTTATCCATTCTTCGATTGTGTTAACATTTTTGGTGACAATATATCCTAAAATAACTCCAAGAGCTGAGCCAACAATCCCGACACAAACTCCGAATCCGAAAAAAATCCACATCACCGCGCTACTCGAAGCTCCACAACTTTTTACTATGGCGATATCCTTCTGCTTCAACCTTACAATCATATAAAATATGCAGAATATGAGCACAATAACACTGAAGCTCACAACACCGAAGATTAGCAACAGAACGCCCATTTGCTTTCTTAACTCAACAACGTACCGGTTCTGCATCTGCCTTGCTGTAGCAATTTCTGTCTGTGATACGAGATACGTACTCCAGCCGAGCTGCTCATCAGCAAATACCTGCCATGCACCTCGGATCTGCGCAACAGCCGCATCCGGATCGCTGTTAGGCGTGAGCTTGATCTGAATATGTGTCGCAAAAAAACCATCCTCGTTCGGGTACAAGATATCTTGCAGCTGCTCTATTGGTAAATACACAAAACTTTTATCAAGATCATAAACCCCTGTGAAGATAACATCTGCAACTATCAGCTTCATAGTTCTTCTTTTAAATCGATTACCGCTGGAATCTGGTAACGATGTCTCTGACTCGAGCATCGACCCTGTAGTAAGAATAATTTGTTGGCCGATCACTGCTTCTGCTGCTGCAAAGTCATACTTATCTGTTTCTTCGTTGGGCTCTGCGATCACACCGATTCCCAGAAAAGCTCCAGTCTGTTCTGAATAACTGTCGAGATAAAAGGATGGCTCATTGAGCAAATGTTTTTGCTTGAGTAGAGACTGCTTATAGGTTGTTACTCTTGCTCTTCGGCCAGGCTCGATCCCCCAAACCTCGACCGCACGCACATTGCCTTTGCCTAGATGTAGTAGGCCGGGCACTGAAAGCGCCGCCGTTGCAGCCTCTACGGCAGCAATTTCTTCCAAACGCTTGATAAAAAGAGGATACTTAGAAAACTTGTTTGGAGTCTCAAGGACAATATCGCCTATTGTTTCAACAGCGCTCTGCTCAAAGGCATCGATAAAACCAGTGAACAGACTGGCTACGACGACCAGCAATGATACGGATAAAGCAACCGCAGCGATGCTCAGGTACACAACCTTTTTCTTGCGCAGATATCTTAGCCATAGGAAAAGTTTCAACATTGCATTAGCCGTGAGTCGTTAGTATATTGCCCACATTTAACATAGAGTTCAGTTCTAACCTTGCGTGGGCCTTAGAAGCGGAAACAGTACAACGTCGCGGATACTTGGAGCACCAGTTAGAACCATTATGAGTCTATCAATTCCAATACCTAACCCCCCTGCCGGAGGCATACCGTACTTTAGAGCAGTTATATAATCAGCATCCATCTTCCTTATTGATTCTTCCTGGCCACGGAGCTGAACAACGAAGTTTTCATACTGCTGGGCAGGATCATTTAGCTCTGTATATGCGTTTGCCAATTCCATTTTACCGATGAATAATTCAAATCGCTCAGCAAATCCAGGATTATCTTTTCTCCGCTTAGCTAAAGGACAGAGCACCGCAGGATAATCAATCACAAAGACGGGGTCAATGAGATTGCCCTCAACAGTCGCCTCAAAGACCTCATTGACAACAACTGCATCATCCATGGCAGCTTCATCTAATCCAAGCTCTCTTGCTTTTGCTCTTATGGCCCGGATATCATCAATCTTACAACCGCTGTATTCACTCAGCAGCTCCACATATTTAGCTCGTCGCCAAGGCCGAGTAAAATCGACCTTCAAATCTCCAAATTGGATCCGGCTACTATCACAGTATCTGGCCACACACAGGCCGATAAGTTCTTCCGTTATGTCCATCATCACATCATAATCAGCATAGGCCTGGTAAACTTCGAGCATAGTAAATTCAGGGTTGTGCTGTCTGCTCAATCCCTCGTTTCGGAAGTTTCGACTTATTTCAAAGACTTTTTCCATTCCGCCTACAAGCAGTCTTTTTAGAAACAATTCGGGTGAAATACGCAAAAAAAGGTCCAAATCCAGGCTGTTATGATGCGTGGCAAACGGCTTTGCCGCGGCTCCACCTACAATGGTCTGCATCATAGGCGTCTCAACCTCCAAAAAGCCTCTTGAGCCAAGAAACTCCCGAATAGTCGCAACTATGGCACTGCGTAGTTGAAACCGCTCCATCACTTCAGGATTAGCCCATAAGTCCACGAACCTGTATCTGTAGCGCTGATCAATATCAGCCAGGCCGTGAAATTTTTCCGGCGGTTGTAGCAGACATTTACTAAGGAATGTAAGTTTTCCCTCTTCAATCCATATCGTAATCTCTCCGGTCTTGGTCCTGCCCAGTCGGCCTTCGGCACCGATTATATCACCAGTCTCAAGTAATTTGGCAAGCTGCCACTGCTGACCCAGCAGGTTCTTGCTCAAGCCAACCTGAATGGTTCCACTACGATCTCGCAGGGTTATAAAAATCAGCTTTCCGATGTCCCTCAGCAGCACAATTCTTCCGGCACACTTGGCGTGTTGAGTATCGCTGCCGTCTTTGTTGAATCTGCGCTTAACATCTTCAGCAGGCTCAGTCCCCTCATATCTGCAACCATATGGGTCGATACTCAACTGTTTAATACGGGACAACGTCTCCTGCCTTTGTTGTTCAAATTTATCTACATCTTCTGCTTTGGCCAAAGCTACACACCCTTGAAATGAAAAACATCAATATGCACTCGAAGCAACAGCACTATTTTCGATCAGCTTAGTCCTAACTGTCAATACAGCTATAGCAAGTTGCGGATCTGCTGCGAGGGTTTCTTCCGCCGTGTGCCTTTTCAGTGCCATGCCACCTTCGTGCCGGTTCGCCTGAACGAGCACATCGTTGTCCCTCTGGACACTGAGCATCTCTCGAAGCTCATCGCTCCGCAGTTTGACTTCAATATCTGGTGCAATGCCCCAGTCCTTTCGATCCTGCTTTTCCATCTCGTCCCTGCTCTTGACCCTTTGGCCGGAAGGTAAATGATAGTGCGCCATCGTGTATTTTAGCTGTGCGTTTCCTCGCGGATAGTTCCTTATGCTTTGTACACTACCTTTGCCGTGGGTCCTTTCACCCACTAAAATTGCCCTATTATACTTTTCGTCTGCCAAAGCCCCTGCCACAATCTCCGAGGCGCTGGCTGAGCTGGAATCTATTAATATTACAAGAGGATAATCCGGATGCGTTCCTCTTTTGCGTGCCATCTCGTATGTCGGTATTCTTCCAAAGCCGGGTTGTGTCTTTACTATTAAACCCTCATTGATGAACTTATCAGCGACCGCAACAGCACTTTCAAGAAGCCCTCCAGTATTAAATCGCAGGTCCAGAATCAATCCCTTCAAGTCAACTTTCTCAAGCTGTTCTAATGCTTCCTCAAAGTGTGAAGCAGTCTCTGCTGAGAAGCTGGTTATACGAACATAACCAATCTTGCTCTGTTGATCAATCATGTATAGCCATTTGCCGGCTTCGTCCCTTTGCCAACCGCGAATCGTTGGAACAGTTATTCTGTCTCTTGTTATGATAATATCTCTGGTCTTTTCTTCACCAGGCCGTCTGATCGTCAAAGTCACTTTCGTACCCTTCGGGCCGGTGATCTTGCGAACCGCGCAGATAAGGCTCATGTCTTTAGTCTCAATACCATCTACTGCTTCTATAACATCGCCCGCGTCAAGTCCGGATTTATATGCCGGCGTATCAGTCAGCAAGCTTGACACCGTTAGCAGGCCCTTTGGCTTGGAGATTTCTATTCCAATGCCAGTAAATTCATTAGTCATCAACTTTTCAAAGTCCTCCATCTGTTTGGGCCAAATCAAAACAGTATAAGGATCCAGCGCAGAAAATGCCGCCTCAACGAATTGGGCGATTACCACCTCACGTGGCAACTCTGTAGATGCATCGTTCAACGCCAATATCTTCTCAAAAATCTCCAAAAACATATCTTTAGTAAATCCAGCTCCTGACTGTTTAATTTGATCCGAAAGCCCCGCCAGAGCAGCGGACCAGGCAGCCAGTTTTTCGGGATGGGGCGGCACAAAAGAGCTTTCGGGCGTCTCTGCCTTTGCCCGTTGCGAAAACAACACGGCCAAAACATCCGCCAACATCTCACAGCGTTTGATGGCTTTGGTTGCCATTTGGGCGTAATCAATATCTGTGACATAATACACGTCCAGCGCATCAACTGCCTGGACAAAAATCTCATCCTTCACTCCCTCATAACGCTGCTCGCTTGTCTCACAAGGACTGTCTTCAAACGAGGCTATAATGCTGGCTTTGTCCAGAAGCTTCTCGGCGTGGTCTGAATACGCCTCATTATTTGGGTCAGCCATTTGAAGCCAATAGTAACAGCTTATATACGCGTCAAGCCATTTGCCCTTGGACTCATACTCAGCGGCCATTTCTGCCGCCTTTTGGAAGACCCGCGTTACAGAGGCTGTTGAAAATAGCTCGTCTCTTTTCGCATCATCTGCAAACTCACTGGCCTTGGCAATGACTGAGAGAGCAACAGAAAGATTGTTTACATCGTTTATGTCTCTTATATCGTTTACGTCACATATATTATTAGTATCGGCGGTATCCTTATACTTCTCTATCTCAGCCAACTGTTCTTGGTACGCCGCTTCTTGAGCTGTATGACGGCGCTGACCTATTTTTTCGTATTCCTGAACAATCTCTTCTAACTGACTAAGTTGGGATTGTGACTGGCCTGATTGTATTATCAACTCACTGGCAGAATCGAACTTGCCGCCATAGATTAGCTCAAAAGCTGTCCTGACGACATCTGGCTGTGCAGACGATTCTTCAACTCGATCTGCGTTGGATTCGGTCGATATAGCCTCGGCGACTTCAACAAACGAATATCGCGTTAGGAAACCGTAGGAGAGAAGCAAACACAGCAAAAAAATACAACAAATACAAACCAGTGCTACTAAGGAACTGACTCTTGAGCACGCAACTTTCTTTCCGGCAGCTTTACCACCTATTCTGGCAATTACTTTTTTTCGCATCCAAAACAGCAAAGAAGCACTCCTTAAAACGATGAAATGACATAATTTTGTTTCAGGACGAATAGCCACAAATCGTTCAATGTTGACAGAACAAAAATGTGCAGCGCGTCTATTGCCTGATGATCTGTCACATACACTCTGATGCTTTTCCAGCACAACCCAAGACGTGCAGTTTGTGCCTGACCATCTCTTTGATGGCCTCTCTGCCGGGGCCGAGGTATTTACGCGGATCAAATTCCTCTGGCTTCTCGGCAAAAACCTGTCTGATCTTAGCGGTTAGAGCCATCCGCAGGTCTGTATCGATATTGACTTTGCAGACTCCCGTCTTTGCCGCCTTGCTGATGGCCTCTTCAGGCACACCCATCGCATCGGGCATATTGCCGCCGTATTTGTTAATCAGGTCCTTGAACTCCTTCAACACACTGCTCGAGCCGTGCATTACCAATGGAAAACCAGGCAACTTTTTCTGTATTTTCTCTATCACATCGAAGGCCAGCTTCGGCTCCTTCTTGAACTTGTACGCCCCGTGACTGGTCCCTATCGCAACCGCCAGCGAATCAACGCCCGTTCTTTTGACAAACTCCTCAACCTGGTCAGGTTCAGCCAAATGCTTGCTAATGTCATCCGTGTCTACACCTACAACGTCATCCTCAATACCCCCCAACTGGCCAAGTTCAGCTTCTACTACAACATCACGTGGGTGCGCATATTCAACTACTTGCTTGGTAAGCCCAATGTTCTCTTCAAAAGGTTGCGAAGAAGCATCTATCATCACCGAAGTAAATCCATCATCCACAAACTGCTTGCACGTCTCAAAGCTATCGCCATGATCCAGATGCATCACGATGGGAATGTCCGGATTCTCCTCGATTGCGACATCGATAATCGCCTTTAAGTAGCTAATTTTAGCATACTTGCGAGCACCCCTGGATACCTGCAGGATTAACGGTGCCTTCTCCTCAGCTATAGCATCAATAATGCCCTGCGTTATTTCCATATTGTTCACATTGAACGCACCAATCGCGTAACCATTTTTATAGGCCATTTCAAACATTTTCCTTGTATCGACCAAAGCCATAGCGATCTCCTTCAAATTAAGAACTCAACATCAAAAAACAATTTTTCAATAGCATTGTAGTACCGCCATTATACACATTTTGTTTGAGATTCTAAGCTTTCTTGCTTGCCAATTCAACTTCCAGAAATATACAATCTTCTGATATCACATACTTAAGACCTAACTTTACTCTGTAGAAAAGATGTCATTTCGACCGTAGTGAGCGCAGCGAACGGAGTGGAGAAATCTGGGTTAGCAGTGCTGTTGCACGCAGATTTCCCGACTTCGGCTCCTTTGGAGCCTCCGCTCGAAATGACCTTGTTGTGAAGGTTTCTACAGAGCAACCTAACTTCTCAATATTCCGAACCGCCGAGCCCCATATATCTTCTAAGCCCAACCCCAAGCTCCGGCACACCCTCCGGCCATATGCCAAAGACTATCGCATTTCGGTCCAGAGACCCATCCGCACTAAATGTAATCCCAAAGCACAACCTGTGATATTTCCTTATGAGCGTCACATCACTTCGCAGATTTGCGCCATAGTCAAAGTCAAACTGCTGTGAGAAAACCAGCGTATACCGTGGATCGATCACATACGTAGCCGCAAAGGTAAATGCGTTTGAACCTATCTGGCCAAAACCATTGTCAATGCGGCGCAGGTATCTGCTGCCAATATAATAACTCAAATTGGGCCAACACATGCGCGAAAAACCTACATTGAACTGCTGAACCACGCCACTTTGCATATCAAAATTCATATCACTCAGTATCGCAGCGGTGTCACTCAGACGCCAGACAAAATCCGCACCGAAATAGTTGCGCTGCGGCCCAAACATGCCACCGCTGCGTCTATCCAGCAGCGGCATCATCGTGCTGACCTGGTTCACCAGGGGTATAAATGGTTTGTTCCAGATGAAGCGATCCGGTCCCGCCGAAGCATTACCTGAATTATTTACCCAAGTAAACTCCAAATCAAGCTGCATCCAGTCAACCGTTCGCTGCTTATCCCCGTAGCCACGTTTGGTCTGCAAACGCTGGGAAAGACCTATGTTTAATGTATCACGCTGTTCTGCGACCAAATCACTCTCTCCGTACAGCACTGCTGTTAGCTGCGGGCTTATGATGTGCCGCAATTGGTTCAAATCCCAAAGGCGTGACTTAACATCCTGATAGGTCCGCCAAAATGGCTGAGGCGACACCCGCACACCAGCTTCGCCAACCCAAATCCTATCCTCCGAGCCGATTGTTGAACCATCAATATCCGTCTGGAAGCCAGCACCGTCCTCATACCCAAAAGTCCCAGCCATAAAAGGAACCACTCTCGACCTGCAAAAAGTCATTGGCATATCAAGCTCATTCCTCGTGGAGGCAAAAGTAAAATAGCTCTCTGGCCCAACGGGCACAGTACCCGCACCAAAACGATGACGGAATCGGCTTGCTTGACTATCGCTGTAGAATGTGAACCTATCGCCAAACAATGACTGACCAGTCAAGTGAAACTCGGTGCCGGGTAGTTCTTCCAGCTTATTGGCGAAATTGTTTATTCGGCTCTTGCCCAAGAAGGAAAGGCCCCAGTTATCCTCAATGCGCTTGAGATGAACAAGCGTCTCCTGCTCTTTGGCCGTATTGAACTCACTACGATAGTACTGTTCGAGAAAATTTTCGTCAGATAAATAACTGACCTCAGCAGTGAGCTGCCAGTCGTAAGGCAAAAAGTGCCGATGCTGAAGCTTTGAGCGACCGCGAAGTTCTCGAGGTGGGCGAAGATTCCTTCGGCTGGGGTGCCTACCAAGCCAGTCCTCGCCGTGATCGTCAATCCCATAGCCCAGAATCCTGCCAAAATAGTCTTCGCCCGAATAATCTATCTTTGCACCACATCCGAGGCCACGTTCACTGTAATAGTCAACTGTCAATGTGCTCTGGGTCCCATCAGGCTCCTGTAATCCTAATAAGCGAGCAAGATACCAGTGAGTCTCGATTGAAGTGCCCCAGATTCTATCATAACCGGTGCGCACGCCCTTAAGCGGCATGTCCGGCCTCTGTAAATTGCTCCTGACAAACGGCCAATAGAGGACCGTCTCATCGTAAAGCTTCAAACGCACATCGCGCATCTGGGCGTCGTAACTACTGTCGGAGATCCCTCCATCCTGCTCATCCAAAGGGGTCGTATCAATGATTATCACATTTGAAGCGTTGAGCGAAATCTGAGGCTGGTAAAACTCGCTCGTCGTCAACGTTACATCTTCTGCTGCGAATTTGTCGTGTGCCAGTTGTTTCAATTTGTCCGCCCTTACATAAATTGGAACCCCACGAGATACATCGAAATTCCTCATAACCGCCTTCACAGCAATGGCCTTACTTGTTTGCAAATCGTAATATACCTCTTCAGCCCGGATCGTCCGCGGGCCTACTGTCATCATAACATCCCCGGAGACATAAACGGCAATGATATCTCTGTAACCGTCCGCCTCCGATCCTGTTGCCGGTTCCTTTTTAGCCCGCCACAAGACGGCGTTATCAGCCTGCAGTTCCAGCAGCAATACTTGGCCGGTCCTTTCATCTTCTATGTGCCACCAAACGTAGGTCCTGCCGATCACTGTCGCAATTCCTGCTTCTCTGTCCCACTCTACTTGCGGCTCAACCCCTCCAGCAGGAGACACATTGACTGCATACCCAACGCTGGTACTCGAGTTTCCCACAGCCCAGAGAACCTGCTCGGCCGTCAAAACCAGGATTGCTAAAAAAAACAGCGATTCCCTTCGCATATTAGCTCTTATACCCCAAAGGGCGACCCGTCTGTCCTGACTATTTGATTCAAGGCTGCACGAGATTATAGTCGTCCATCTTGACAAAGCCAGTAAAAATCGCCTATATAGTGCTGCCATGCCGAAAAATGAGCACTCAGAATACCAGAAAGCAGTCATATCACGTTACTACAACAATCTCGATGCGATAATGCTCCAGAAACTGAGTGAGCTGGTGACCGAACTATATCTGGCTGAGACGGATAACAAAAAAAGTCAGCTCTGGCAAAAAGCCCACAAGGCTATGACCAAGCTGAAAGTGCCACCCGTTATTATTAACCACATAATGACAAAAAAGGACGTGGAGATACTTGCCAAAAACCTCCAAGACTGGCTCGCCAAGAAGAACAATCGTTGAAGGATACCCTCATTTTAAAGTCCCGTACTCATAAGGACAGGATATTGGGTTTTGCTTTAGAAACCGTCAGCAGATATACTAATTAGCGTCAGCCGATGAAGGCTTAGAATACCAGATAAGTGGAGGCAAGTATGAGCGAACAGTATATTGCTTCAGCAAAAGTCTACTCAACTGAAAACATCGGCAAGATGAGCATTATAGATATGCTCGCTTATTTTGAAGAAAAGGGCGCACTACGCGTCTCAGACCTACATATTAAAGTTGACGCTCCGCCCACTTACCGCATTGACGGCGACCTGATAAAACTCAAAGGCTCCAAAGTAACACCGGATGTAGCAAAGCAGCTCATTTACCCGCTTCTAAGTGATGAGGACCTGCAAGATTTTCAGAAACGACACAGCGTCGACTGCTCCTATCGCTACGGGTCTCTACAATTTCGGATAAATGTTTTTAGAGAAAACGATGGTATTGCCGCAGCCATCCGGGCGCTGTCACTGAAGATTCCCAAAGTGGAGGAAATTGGCTTTCCAAATAACGTCTGGCAGGACATTATCCATCGAAAACACGGCCTTGTTCTTCTGACTGGCATCACCGGCGCCGGCAAATCAACAACCATTGCTTCTATGATCGACCGGATAGGCGAGAAAAGCGCATGTCGAATCATAACCGTTGAGGACCCCATAGAATACATCTTCCAGCAGAAACACTCCATTATCTCACAACGTGAGGTTGGAAGGGATGTCAAATCTTTTCGCGAAGGGCTTAAGGAAATGATGCGGGAGGACCCCGACATAATATTTGTCGGCGAAATGCGCGATGCTGAGACAATAGCTATGACACTGATGGCTGCCGAGACCGGCCATCTGGTTTTCTCTACGCTGCATACACGAGATGCAACAGGCACGGTAACTCGCGTTTTGGATTATTTTCCCGCAGGCAGACAGGCTGAAGTGCGGAATCAGCTTTCACTCGGGCTGGCCTATATCATTTGTCAAAAACTTGTGCCCAAAAAGGACGCAACGGGCAGGATCGTAGCGATGGAGATACTCAATAACAACTATGCTTGTGCCAACCTAATACGTACCGGAAAAATAGAGCAAATCTACACACAATTGCAGACAAAAACCCAAGACAAACCTGACCAGAAGATGACAACGATGGAAAAACATCTCGCAATGCTGGTAAAACAAAACAAGGTTGACCTACTCGAGGCTCAGAAATGGGCCAACAACATCAAAACCTTAACCGACTGCATGCAATATGAATAAGCCCGCTCTGAATTGTGCATGAGGCATATTGCGCGGCGAAAAACGCAATACGATATACGCAATACGATTACATGACTATCCAGTTCAACTGCCCCAATTGTGACGCCCTGATCGCTTTCGATAGTAGGCACAGTGGAAAACGTGCCAAGTGCATCAATTGTGGGCAGCGCTTCATAATCCCCTCCAAAGACAATGAAAAACCACAAAAGGTTGAATTAAAATTAGAAGAAAAAGCTGAGCCTTTGCCAGGCTTCTACAGGGCAACTTTATTTGAAAGCCGGCGATTGTTTGTCAATCCCAAAAACACGACAGGTTTGCTATTTGTAATTGCAGCGGTTTGCTTCAAGTTTTTCGTTGGCCACGTGGACTATTCTTTTACTTTGGGCCAGCTCAGGGTCCAGTCGCCGTTTGGACTCGCAGTAACATTGGCTGTGTGGGGGTGTCTATTCTGGTACTACGTGGAGGTAATCTACTCCACAGCTTTCAACGTGGACGAGCTGCCGGACATCTACATGGGCGGCCTTTTTGGCTTTATCTGGAATATCGCAAAATCGTTATCCATGTTTGTTTTTGCGCTGATAGTCGTTGAACTACCTTGTATCACCTTGCTTGTTATATCGAGAAAACTCGGCTTCGACTCGCCGATACTTACGCGTATTCTGGTTGACGTCGGCCTTTTTGCCTTCCCAATGGCAATTCTAACATTCGCAGTCGGCAAAGATTTCGATATGGTATTGCGGCCGAGTTACTTGCTCAGGCCCATCATAAAGGCTTTTTCGCCTTACGTCTTGGTCGTCGCTTTGTTCATACTAACCTGGGAGTTGCAACTTAAGACTCTTGCTTATGGTGATCTAATTCGCAAGAGCACCTTTGTCATTGGGCTGCATTTATCGCTCAACCTCGGCGTACAGGCGCTTGCCTTAGTGGCAATGCGATCGATGGGCTTGTTTTATCGACACTATAGCTGTTATTTCCCCTGGTGAGACCCTGCCGTCACAGTCCGTCCGCAACCCAAATCAACAAAACTGCTCCAACAGACGCTGCAGAAGTTCCATCGGCAGGCCCATTACGTTTGTCAGACTACCTTCAATCCTTTCAATAAATTCATCGCCGGTCTCTTTTATTGCATAAGCGCCAGCTTTGTCCTGCCAAGAACCACTTTTGATGTGTGTGGCGATTTGCTCAGCAGTTAATTTCTTAGGGTAAACAGTCGTGGTATTACTTTCCACAAGTTCAATATTGTCACTTAATCGAACAATCGCAACCGCTGTTATCACTTTGTGAGGTGCGCTGAAGAGCTTTTTGGTAATCCGTTCTGCATCTTCCGCATCGATGGGCTTGCCAATTATTTGGCCCTCAAAATCAGCTACGGTATCAGCACCAATAACCAGACAGTTTGGATGCTTCTCAGCAACGCTCTTCGCTTTGGCCAGCGCAAGCTGTTTAGCATATTCATTAGGTTTGCTCCGCTCGGCAGGAAAGGCTGCCTCGTCAATATCGGGAGGAACAACTCTAAATTCATAGCTGGCTTCAGCTAAAAGTTGTCTTCGCCGGGGTGAGGCCGAAGCTAAAATGATACGTACCGGACGCTGTCTGCCCATAAATGTTATTTTATCGAAGGGTGCAAAAAGGTCATGGGAAAATCCAAACATCAAAAAATAAATGTCAAAACCGATGAGTTCATAGTTTATCGATGAACTACGCACTATGAACTATGAACATGCTTCACTTTGCTTTTTGATATTTTATTTTTGATTTCTTTTCTCTGCTGTTACTCTTCAGTTATCTTCCTGCAAAATGCCAGATATTCTCTCTCTATCCGTTGAAAGTCACTGCTAACATATAGGCGGAATAATTCAGGCCCGACAGCGCGGTTCCACTCGTCGGTTCGGGGAATGTTTCTATCGGCTGCAATCTTCTGGTTCCCATCGCTCAACGACCAACGACCTTTCAGGCCATCCCATAGCAACCGTCGGTAATCACTCAAACGCGCCCCATAACCAGACTCACGCAGAAATCGAATGAGCGCATACGACTGGGCGTAAAAAGCCGCCAATGCCTCAGTTTCATCAGTCGCCAACACATCGCCGGGATTCATAGCCACCAGTTTTTCAAGAGGTATCAGCTTATTTTCCTCCATTGTCTTCGCCAACACAGCCAATCGATACCTGTTACGGTGCGGTTCAAAACGAAATATCCCCGCCTTATACCTGCCGGCTTCGAATAGCGTCGCAACGCCTTCATCAAGCCAGCTCGGCAGGCGAAAAGTAAAAAGCCTGCCGTTAAACTGATGCCAGCCCTCATGCCCAAGGGCAGAAAAAGTCGATGTTCTGCCAATATTATATGCAACGCAGGCTCCGTTCAGATAGTAGGCGCCTTCCTCTATCTTGCAGAGCAGCTCGGCCTGATTGCCGGCGAAGGTCTTTGTGTGATCCTCCCACTGCTGGCGCTCGGCAAAAAGATATATAGTAGACTTCGAACTCAAATCGACAGGCTCGGGCAATTGCAAGTTGTAGCCGCGATAGGCGGACTCAACGAATCCGGGAATCCGCCGAAGCATCAATGGCTCCAGCACCGTTGTAAATATCTGATAGTGAGCCGTAGAAAGTCTCAGCCCGGGGCCATATTTGTTTTCCCAGGTCTCAACAGATTGAAGAGTCGGCAGATTCTCACTCTTTAGTTGCTCTATAAGCACGGCATAGGTATCGGGCTTCTGATCTTCCGTCGTGGTTTTGGTCTCACGTGCACCGGGATTGGAACAACCCGCCAGACCAAACGAAATGATTGACAAGATGCAAATCAAACTCTTGGCCACAATTCCTCCTCTACGCATATTGCTGGCGGACTATATACCCGAATCACCCTCAAAGGCTGAGGCTAACAATATAACAGAATCGGCAATAACAACTAAGATATACATTGTACATGCCTTAGTAAGAACTATTTCGGGTTTGAACGTTTGGCTGGCCCGATAAGACTAACACAACATAAGGATTATATGTCCTTGAACTCCGCTCCGAACACTTCAGCAGTGAACAAATAGACCTCCGTCTTTGGGTCCTTCCAGGCATCGGAGGCAAGACCAGCTTTGTGGGCACAACAATATGAGAGAAATTCTTCCTTGCTCCAGCCGGTTTCTGTTGCAACCTGTGGCAGAAAGCAACCTGAAGTACAACCTTTTTTTATGTAGATACCATCTACGCCCAGCCGCAGACTCAAGGGATCATCGGTGAGATGTAATGGTGATAGAACCGATATCTCAACGTCCAATTCGTCAAGCTCACGAGGCGTTATTGGATTAGCAAAAAAACGCGGGTCGCCCGTGGCAGAGGCTTCGGCCATTTCAACAACAAGTTCTATCAAAGGAATTTCAGAAGTGAATTGGCCAATGCAGCCGCGCAATCTGTCGTGGTTTTTCAACGTGACAAAACAACCGCAATAAGCATTTATTTCAGGATCATCGGATGTTGGCTTGGGGATTTGTCCGCCGGTGATTACAGCTTTAACCGTGTCACGTGCTACTGTTAAAAGTGTTCGCTTTTGAGTATCATCCATGACGAGACCCCTATTTAGCCCCCCGGTTTACCGGGGGGTTTTATCAATGCAACCATTTTATCACTAAGAATCCACCAATCAATAAGCCCACAAAACCAAGAGAAAACCAATTGAAATATTTTTCGATTACAGGCCGGATTTTTTCGCCTTTCCAGCCCACCAATCCCGCGACAAGAAAGAACCTTGCCGAACGACTAATTGTAGACGCGATGAGGAAACCAAAAAAGTTTATCCTCGCTACACCAGCGGAAATCGTGCACACTTTATATGGTAAAGGTGTAAAGCCACAGGTAAAGACAATCCAGAAATCGTATTTGCCGTACCAGCCCTGGAATTTAGCAAAATTGCCCTCGGTAAGTCCTATCGCCCCGAGGTGAGCATAAGCCCATGGACCAATTAACGACCATAGAAACATACCTATGCAATAGCCAAGAACACCACCAAGCACCGACGCAATCGAGCAGGCAAAGGCAAATCTGAACCACTTTTTCGGTGCACCAAGCGCTAGCGGCGCAAGCAGCACATCAGGCGGGACAGGAAAGAAACTCGACTCAGCGAAGCTAAGCAAAAATAGTGCCCTTTCGCCGTGCTTTGTGTCGGCAAAATGCACTACCCAATCGTATAGCCGTCTATGCCAGTGCCACCACGTAACGGACTCGTGACTCGTGGCTTGTGACTCGTGACTCGATTGCCCATTCGTTGTTTCACCGTTCGACATTCGATATTCCTGATTGTCATTCCTGCGAAAGCAGGAATCCACTTCCTCGTCATTGCGAGTCCGCTGTAGGCGGACGTGGCAATCTCAAAGTAATCATTAATCAATAATCATTTTGCTTTGTTGAAAAGAGTTCAAAATGTCATTTCGAGCGAGCCGAAGGCGAGTCGAGAAATCTGTTTTTAAGTAGATTTCTCCACTTCGCGACGCTCCGCATCGCTCAGGTCGAAATGACGGCGAGGCCTTTCAACAGAGCATAATCATTTATCATTGGAAAACTTCCCTGCTGGCCCGCCTGCCATAAACAGAACCGCAAACCGTGTCACCAGCGCACCCAAAAGAACGTATCCCAAAATCACCTGCACACTCAGCAATATATGTCCCCAAATACTATGCGCATTTGCATACATATCACCAAATCCAAGTGTGGTCATTGTTACAATGGAAAAATAAAGTGTTCGTAACGGTACCAACCACGATGGTACTACAATTCCATTTCGATCAACAAATAGATTCTCTACAATCCCCGGCGGTGCAATCCTACCCCAATGGTAATAGATATTCGCGAAAATAAACACCAATGCAAAGAAAGTAACTATTATCCGCCCTGTTGAAAGACCATAGTCACTCACCCACCAAAAAGGCTTCACCACCCATTTTAGCCTCGGATGTTCCTTGTACCAATCCTCCCAATTCTTCTGCCGGATATTGTATTCCATCAATTGCCTAATCCGAGGGGACACCTTCAAACTTATCAAGTCGGATTCTCGAAAATTGGTCTGTTTGTCAATGTGACAGCCTTCAAAAGACGTCAATTTGTCAAACGTTGCTCCTTTAAAATCGGCGCCTTGCAAATATGCAAGTTCCAGACACGAACCTTCTAATTCTGCAAAATTGAATGTGGATTCCTCTAGGTGAGCACCCCTAAAATCAGTACCATGTAATTTAGCCTGCAAAAATAATGAGCCTCTCAAGTAGACCTGTCCGCGAAAAATCCATTGATCATGCAGTCTGGTCCCGGGATTTACCACAACCGCACCAGTATTCAAAAAAGCCCTATAAAGGTAAAATCCATGGAAACTCCTTCCATCCAGAAAAATGGTCTCATCCGGACGCTGCTTCCGCCACTCATTCCATTCGGTCATATCTTTCTTGTCTGAGCAGCGTTTGATCATCTCGTACTGCTCTTGACTGAACCGCCGCTGACCGTTCTCGCTATTTGAATCTTGATCTGCCATCTTGCCTTTTGCGCTTTGATTTTTGATGTTTAGGCCCATTGATTTCCGTGCTCAGAATAAGCTCGGTCTGTTATAATGTCAACGAACAAAGTGGCAGTCCATTCATACAGCGAACAATGAACAACGAACACCAAACAACATGTGCCGAACAATTTGAAAGCGCTGTAAAAGGCCTGTTAGTCCGTGCGCCTGCCAAGATAAATCTATCCCTGCTAATAGCCGGTAAACGTCCTGACGGCTACCACGAAATAGAAACCATAATGGCAAAAATCACCTTCTACGATGAGATTCTCATCGAGCCGAGCCAAAAGAGCGGCATCGAACTTCTCTGCAAAGGGCCGGAATGGGCACCAGCAGGAAAAGAGAACCTTATCTACAGCGCTGCACAGATGATGCTGGATACATGCGGCACGGCTGCCGATCTCAAGATTACCCTGACCAAGAACATTCCAGCAGGCTCAGGGCTTGGTTCGGCAAGCAGTGACGCGGCAGCGACACTTCTGGGACTGAACAAATATCTGAAACTTGGCCTGAACACACAGGAACTGAGCAAATTGGCATCATATTTGGGCAGCGATGTGTCGTTTTTTATCAACGGGCCGATGGCTCTATGTACAGGCAGAGGCGAAAAAATCAAAAAATTAGATGAGAATTTTAACTTTCTGGCTTTTTTATTACTTCCTGACATAAGTGTATCTACTAAAAGAGTTTACGCTAATTACACACACAATCATTCTCTGTACAAAGCCCTTAGCGAGCGAATAAACAACCATATCCGAGAAAACAGGATTGATTTGGTGGTGCGGATGTGCGCAAATATGTTACAGGAAAGTAGTTTCGGCTTGGTGAGCGACTTGGCCGAATTGAAAAACAAGGCGGAATCATTAGGTATCGGGCCATTGTGCCTGAGTGGTAGTGGTGCAGCAATGTTTTATATATTTGACGATAATAATATTACGACCGCTCAGGTTTACAAACATAAACTTAAGGAAACTATTGACTGCAGAAGCATTATCGTCAGTAACAATAGATGGTAAACATTTTTAACGAGGCGAAAAAATGGAAATCACCGAGGTCAGAGTCAAAATAATCAGCAACAAAGATGATAGATTGAAGGCTTTTTGCTCAATAACGATGGACAACGAATTTGTCGTTCGTGACATCAAAGTCATCGAAGGAGTGGGTGGTTTTTTTGTAGCCATGCCCTCAAGAAAAATGAGTGATCATTGCGAAAAATGCGGAAGTAAAAACCACCTCAGGGCCAAGTTCTGTAATAACTGCGCAGCGGCACTTCGAGAAAACCGCGCGAGGAAAGACCCCAAAGGCAAAATGAAACTTCATGCCGATATTGCCCACCCTATTAACACAAAGTGCAGGCAAAGAATCCAGGAAAAGGTTATAGCCGCCTTCAAACAGGAATTAGAAAAATCAAATCAGCCGGGCTATATGCCTGTCGAGATGGATGAGCCCGACGATGATGTTCCGGAAATAGTCTAAAATAGCAATAAAACAAGCCGGCCAATAGAAATCTGAGCCGAATAACAGTTAAATTCCAGCACTATATCTGACCATCAGAAAGACACACGGGGGGTATCCAAATAAGCCTGACTTCATTTTAGGGGGGCTGATATCAGAAGATAAAGAGAGAGTCTTTATGTCGTGAGTTCCTCGAGCACTCTATCAAGTGCAATATCCAGGCGCTGACCAAGATTGTATCTGCCTTCGGTAAGCTGCTGGCGAAGATCAAGGACTTTTTCCTGACGAACCTGTGGCAGAGAAGCGATCTTCTTCAGCACCTGGCCAATGGGCGTACTATTAAGATTTTCAAGTATCCGCTCCATAACCAAGTCCTGATCCGCAGTCAGCTCGATATTGATGGGATCAATCCTCCGCTTTTGGCCTTCAGAATGATAATTGCAATTAAAATTTGGCATATAAAACTTCTTCGTTAAGTCAGCCTCAAGCAAAAACATCCGTCTTTTCACTCGAAGCCTAACCACTATATCTTGTATGCCCTCTGAATCCCTTCTAAGGCCTGAATCAGTATTGATATCGACAGGAATAGTAAAAAAACTTTAAAAAACTTTAGCCTTTACCTACCTTCTCAAATCATTTCAGAAAATCTTCAATCTACGGTAGAATATAGTATGGCAGTATAAAAAACGCTCTTTGAAGATGGTTGTACGCCAGGAATAAATTACCTTAAAAAGCCATCCGAGTCCAAATAGACAAATTGGGTGATATACTATATATAGTGACTGTCAAAACTTGTCAGAGACACAAAATACAAAACTATCAGTCCTGCCGTTCGCCCCAGCATAGTTTACATTAGCTGCGAGGATTAGACATTTAGTTTTTCGAGACTTTTCGGTAGTTTCTGAATTTACCAAACGTCCAATCACACCGCCATGAAACAGCCTATTTGATAGACGGCCAACGTGATAATGTAGGCAAGAGCCGTCAGGCTAAGGTAAAACAATTTACCATTTTCAGACAACCTACTGGTTCAGGTATCAACATTCTCGATGTGCTTTCCGATATTTCTAAAACTGCATTTGAACGCGTATTCCCAGCACTACCGCATCATTGACACTAGCAGCTCCGCCGGGATTGTTAATATATTGAATGCCAGGACTTACGCTAAGCCAGTGACCTACTTGCGCATTGTAGTAAAACTCTACGACGGCTTCGTGGTCTTCTGTAAAATCCAACTCAGCGTTATCATTGAATATGCCATAAGCAACAGCCAAACCAATAACATCATTATCTCTGCCGTTAAAAAATCCTTTATATTGAAGTCCTACGCTCCAGAAATCTGTGACCTCACTAAGCTCGCCGTCGGCGTGGCCATATCGGACAAAACCACCAAGGCCTTGGTTGTCATTACCACCTCCCTCTTCTCGTAACAACATCTGATCACAACTTAAGTAGACACCTACATTGGATCGTCGCACATGACCACTCCCAAGCGTTTCGCTACTCTGCGCATCGGACCAAAAACCCACACGATATGTGCCCGGCATCGGCTCACTGGTAAGATGATACTGCCGTGTTATGCCAGTCTCAAGAATATAAAAGAAATAGTCATCGCCATCGAACGTTGTGGCAAAGCCGGAGGTTCCATGACTGGCCTCTGCATCTGCAACACCACCCATAACGTACCACGACTCGGTCATATCATAGGATAATATCATGCCAAGGCAGTAATCTGGGAAAGGAATCGCTGGATTGTCAACAAGTGCACTGTTCAAAAATTGGGATGTCTCATCGTCGGCGTATGCAATGGCATCAAAAATGCAGGTGAAGTCTATCTTACCAATCATCAAAGTAAGACGGCCATCAAGCAAGGACCTTTCGTAGAAAAGCTCGACAATATCTATTGGGCGGTTCCCAATTACATCGGCGTTTACACCAAAGTAGCTACATATCGAAACCGCATCAACACCTTGCGTATCCGGCCAGCCGCCCTCTGCGTGGATAAAGACACTGCCACCTTCAATACCCAGCAGTTGTTGAAGATCGGCTAGAAACTCCAAATCATAGCTACCTGTATATCGCCCATTCCCGCGTCGGGAGCTGATACCTCCGCGAACATTTTGCTGATATATATTCGTAACAGCAAATCCTACCTCTACACCTTTATCCGTCAGGTTATCATTCAAATCCCAAAAACCGTCAGTCAAAGTCTCTCTATTCCAGATATCATTCTCCTCATGCTCAGCCAAGCAAACTCCAACCAAACTGAATAATGTCCAGAAGCTTAATAGAATAATTAGCCTCTCCATTTATCTTTTCCTTAACCAGTTTTCTGCACGATTATTTATTCACAATATCAGCAAGAACCTATCATTATCCTTTTGAGTTAGGCGCACCTAACTTTTAGCGCAAAAAAACATTTCTTTTCTGAGTTTGTTACTGACCAAGCGTTGCTGCACATACTACTGTTGCTGCCACAACTGCAATCCTTCTTGTTGGAAACGGTTCTATATAAAGACCGGCCCACTATCGCTGTCGCAAGACCCAAAATCGCCAAGATTATCGTTGTTTCCATAGAATTTTCCCATTAAGTTAATAAGCAGCCAATCTGATAAACGAGAAGTGTGACAAGATAAGCAAGTGCCGTCAAACCAAAGAATTGAAATAGCGCCCATCGCCATGAATTTGTTTCCTGTTTTGTCATTACAATCGTCACCACACACGGCGTGCTAATCAAGCAAAACAGCATAATACAAAAACCCATCAAAGGCGTATAATCCGCCTGCAGTTTTTCCCGCAACGTTTGTGAACCTCCGTCGGCACTAACTGCATATACTATCGCCAGTTGCGAAACAAATACCTCCTTAGCAGCGGTCGCACCAATCAGAGCCGTGCCGATTTTCCAATCAAAACCAAGCGGCTTTATAGCCGGCTCAATTAGATGTCCCAATCGACCAACAACCGAATGCTCCAGACGTACCCGCTTAGCCTGTTGCGTTTTCAAACCAGCCAATGATTCCGTACTCGGCCTTGGAAAACTCATTCCCACCCAAAGCAGAATGGATATTGCAAGGATGATTGTCCCTGCTTTCTTTAGGTACATCCAGCCTCGCTGCCACATGTGAATGCAAAGAGATTTAAGAGTCGGCACGCGATAAGGCGGCAGCTCCATAACAAACGGCACAGTCTCGCCTGCAAAAACCGTAAGGCGTAGAATCTTGATACAAACTATCGCAAGGACTATTCCAATCAGATATATCAGCCACAACATCGGCCCTCGCCAATTCTCTGTAAAAAACGCTGGAATTAAAAGCCCATAAATCGTCAACTTCGCTCCGCAGCTCATCAGCGGTATCACCATTATCGTGGTAAACCGGTTGCGTCTATTTTCGAGTATTCGAGTCCCCATTATGGCCGGCACGGAACAGCCAAAACCGATGAGCATTGGTATAAAGCTTTTGCCGTGCAGACCTATCCTGTGCATTACACGGTCCATAATAAACGCTGCGCGAGCCATGTATCCCGAATCTTCGAGAAGCGCTATTGCAAAAAACAATATCAGAATGTTCGGCAAAAATACGATAACGCCGCCAACACCGCCTATCACACCATCAACCAAAAGCGATTTGAGCCAGTTCTCGCTACCGGCCGGCCAAAAAATAGCCACTGATTGGCCCAGCCAGCTAAAAAGAAATTCCAGCCAGCCCATCGGGTATTTACCGACTTTGAACGTCAAAACAAAAACCAGATACATCAAAATAAGAAAAATCGGCAGTCCCAATAACCTGTTCGTCACTATAGCATCTATCATGTCACTGGCGCTGTGACGTGACTCAACCGTGCTTTTGACGGTTTCCTGACAGGCTCCGGAAATAAAACCATATCGCCGATCCGCAATCACCATTTCAGGCTCTTCGTGAAAAATTGTTCTAAGATGCTCAACGCTTGGCCTGACGATGTCAAGCACCTCGCTGCTATGGATATTTGCTGTCACTTCTTCATCCTGCTCCAGTAACTTTATTGCCAGCCATCGAGCACCATATTTCTCCGCTAACCGCTGTTCTTCACTCAATATGATCTTTTCAATTCGCGACAGTTCCTCTTCAATCTCTGCTCCATAGCGCACCTTATGCTCACGCCTAACGGGACCGTGCTGTGCCGTCTTAATAATGACATTAAGCAGCTCTGCTTTGCCTTTTCCTTTATTACCGACTGTCGGGACTATAGGCGCTTCCAAAAGCTGGGACAATTGCTCGTTGTCGAATACCAGTCCTTTTCGCTCCGCGATGTCACTCATATTGAATGCCAAGACCAAAGACGCATCCATCTCAATGAGTTGAGTGGCCAGATACAGATTTCGCTCAATGTTCGAGGCATCGATAACATCAACTACAACATCCGGACGCTCATCAATAATAAAATTGCGAGCTACAATTTCCTCCACTGAGTAGGCGGTCAGACTGTACGTGCCCGGCAAATCGACAACAGTGATTTCAAACTCTTCGTGCCTGCAAAAACCTTGTCTTTTCTCGACCGTCACGCCAGGGTAATTGCCCACATGCTGGTGAGCACCGGTCAGCATATTAAAAATAGTAGTCTTTCCACTATTAGGATTACCGGCCAAAGCTACTGTGATTTTCCTTGTCACTGTGACCATACTCCAGGGAAAAAGTTAGGCATTCCAAACTCTGTACGTAAAAAATTTTACCTCCGGTAAAGAGTCATAACTCAGACTACCATAATTTTCTGAGCCATGCCTCTTCCCAGCATCATTTTAGAGTCTCTAACGCTTATCACAAATGGCCCAGGGTGGCTATTGTTCACGACTGTGATCTCAACGTCCGCAACCAACCCCATCGCCGCCAGCCGACTGCTCAAGCCGCGCCCTGCATCTATTCGGGCCAACCTAACCGTCTCGCCGTTTTTGACTTGCGACAACGATCGGAGTTGCTTTTTGGGGGTTCCTATGTGCTCCATCATTTACTACTCACCTCATCACTAATATCCCTCAAGTGACTTTCACAAAATAGCTGAAACTCCTTTGCTACATCCTGCCCGCTTTTCCTGCCTTCGGTGGTGAACTCGATAAAACAAAGAAGACGAGAGATAATTCCCGGCCCAAGGGCATGTTCAACTTTACAGGCTGCCTGCTGGGCGGTATCCATATCGACACCTAAGACATTTACAAAAAAAGACTTGAGAATATTATGCTTTCTGACTACCTCGGCTGCTACCTGATGACCAGCTTCAGTCAGCGTAACGCTGTCGTACGGCCTATAGTTAGCCAGACCCTTTTTCTTGAGAATCCGTAAGGCTCCTGTAACAGAGGACTTAGAAACACCCAATGATTCCGCGATATCTTTGCTATGGGCCTCGTTGAACTCAGCCATGAGATTGAAAATAGCCTCGAGATAATCTTCCAGAGAAGCACTCAATTTCATACTCTTGGCTGCTACCATAGCTGTTTCTCCGGTAAATTAGCTTTGTACCATGATAGTTAGTTGCACCTAACTTTGTCAAGGTGTTTTTTGGAAAAATGTTATAAATATAACCAACTGCTGATTTCGGAACGACGCAGATGCCAGCAGCTCAATGGCTATTACACGCGGCATTCCGGCTTATGGAAATGTATAAGATTTCAGATGAAAAAAGATTTGTTCATCACTATTGCTTTGACTAAAATGATTTTAGTTATACGGGGCGTGGCGCAGTTTGGCTAGCGCGCTTGACTGGGGGTCAAGAGGTCGCAGGTTCGAGTCCTGTCGCCCCGAGTTCCAATACCAATCATAAAAAGTATATGCGCTGCTACCCGGACGGTTCGTCGCTCGTTGCCAGTTACCCGTGACTCGTAAAACAAAATTAGTTTCGAGCGACGAGTCACGAGACACGAGCGACGAATATTTGCCGATCGTAACCCACATGCTTTCTTGCGTGCCTCCCCCGAGTCTTCTGTCCTGCTGCCTCGACTTGCGTCGAGAGACGCAGAGGCAGGCGAAGACAGAATCGGGGGCAGGCGAAAGCAAGAATGGGGGCTAAATAAAGGAATCAAACCGGCCTGGTAATGAATACGAAACAAACGGACGAAGCGCATTTGTTTTACATGATCCGTATCACTCATGCCTCAAGGCCACGATAGGGTCAACCTTGGCAGCATGCATTGCGGGATATAAGCCAAAAACGATGCCTATGGTCATGCTGATGAACAATGGAAGCAGAACCCCCGATAGTGTCATGACAGTCGTCATACCAGAGAAGTAGGTTATCAGTAAAGGTATTAGGGCCCCCAGCCCCAAACCAATAATGCCTCCGGTAGTTGATAGAACTACCGTCTCGATAAGAAATTGAAGGATAATCTGCCTTCTCTTGGCACCAATAGCCCGGCGGATGCCTATCTCACGCGTGCGCTCTGTCACCGACGCGAGCATGATATTCATTATTCCAATTCCTCCAACCAGTAGGCTGATACCCGCTATGGAACCTAACACAATATTGAATGTTCGTTTTGTTGCTTCGGCTTGTTTGAGTAAGGCAAGAGGGACACTGACGATGTAGTCGGTTTTTTTGTGAAACCGTCCCAGCATTTGCTCGATCGCGTGCGCGGTTGGCTCGACGTTTTCCGCATCGTCTACCTGCACAATAATCTGGTGCAGTTCGACCCTCTCCCGTTCAAATCCACCCGAAGTCATTTTCGCAAATATATCGCCGAAGTATTCTTGTGCCACCTCGATGGAAATATACACATCCACTTCCTGGTCGGGTATTTGGATATTTCCTGCCTGCCCGCTTTCGCTTTTGACAATGCCGACGATCTCAAAATAGTCGCCGCCGATGCGAATGGATTGGCCGATGGTGCTTTCTGTGGCCAGAATCTTTCGGGCGCCGAATTCGGTGAGCACAGCTACAGGCGACTGTTTCTCTGTGTCAGAAGTTAGCAGGACACGGCCTGCAAGAACCTCTCTGGGTACGAGCTTAAACCATGTGGGAGTGGTTCCAACTACACGTAACTCCATTGCCCTTTCGCCCAAACGGGATTCTTTACGCATAAGCTTTACGGGGGCTGTCTGTTTAATATCTTTAAAGCTCTCGGAGATTCTAATATGATCCCCGTAGGTCAGTCCATATATGCTCAGGTGGGAATGAGTAGTACTCATGGACTCTTCTTCCACGGACTTGATAGATGAGACTATGATGTTGTTGCTGCCGAGCTTTCGAATCTGCTCAAGGGCTTCTTTGCTCGCCCCCTCACCTACCGAGAGCATGGCCACGACGCTTCCGACACCGAAAACGACACCCAACATAGTCAGAGACGAGCGGAGCTTATGAAGCAGTAAATTCTCGATACCCGACAGAATGTTTCTTGCAATCTTAGTCTGTCTCACCGAAATCCTCTTCTATGCTATCAATAATTCCATCTCTCATGTGAAGTTTACTTCTTGCGTATGCGGCAAGATTCGCTTCATGGGTGACCATGATTATGGTCTTGCCCTGTTGCTTGTTCAGTTTGTCAAGCAGTTCCAGGATTTGTTCTCCTGTTGCAGAATCCAGATTGCCTGTGGGTTCATCCGCGAAGATAATTTGCGGATCATTCGACAGTGCTCTGGCAATAGCAACCCTCTGCAGCTGTCCCCCCGAGAGCTCTGTGGGTCGGTGACGCAGTCTGTCACCGAGTCCTACTTCCTCGGCGAGTTCCTTGGCACGTTGCGAACTGCGTATGGAGTCCCATCCCAGGTAATAAAGGGGCAGTTCAATATTGCGTTGGACGGTGAGTTGAGGTATCAGGTTGAAACTCTGAAATATGAACCCAAGATGTTTGAGTCGAAGTTCGCTAAGGGAATCGTCATCAAGCCTGCTTACATTATGGCCTTCAAGATAGTATAGGCCTGATGTCAGCCGATCCAGGCACCCAAGTATGTTCATCATGGTGCTTTTGCCTGAGCCGCTGGGCCCCATGATGGCCCAGAAGCTGCCCTTCTTGAAAGAGATGGTCACACCGGCCAGCGCATGTACTTGCTCCGCTCCCATCTGATATATCTTTTGAGCGTTCTGAAGCCGGACGATTTCTGCGTTCGTTTTTTCGCGTGACCCATCTATCATCTACTGATTCCCTTCCGGGCTGCGCTGTCGTGGCCTTCGCCCTTCTCCCGGAGATCCACCGCCTTGGAACCGCTCCCGCATCTTCTGCTGTTCTTCGGGCGACATATTCTCGAATCTTTGTCTCATCTTCTCGATTTCTTTTTGCCGCTCTTCAGGTGACATGTTTTCAAACCGCTGCCGCATGCTTTCCATCTGTTCAGCAGACGGACGCGGAAATTCGCCTTGCTCCCCTTGGTCCTGTCCGGGACCCATTGTCGGAGGGCCTGGGCGCTGTGATGGTGAACCTCCTGAATCACCTGAGGGCCTAACGCGAGCTGCTCCATTAACTTCTTCAAGCCTCTCATTTACCCTTTCTCTCAGGGTCTCAGCAACACCCGAAGGTTCACTACCTAAGCCAGCACCTTCGGACGATGTCGCAACTGCGCCGGCCTTTAGCGGAGGCGTTAGCAGAACAATTTCACCTTCTTTAAGTCCACTGATGATCCTTACCATCCTGTTGTTATCTAGGCCTATCTCAACACTGCGAGGCTGTACTGATTTGCCGTTCACAACATAGACGGTAGGTTGCCCAGTAACTCGCAGAACCGCCTGGACGGGAATGTACACGACGTCTTCATATTGCTCAACAACAACCTCCGCCTTGCAGCTCATCCCGGTTCGCAGCGATGGCTCATTACCTTCCAAATATATGTCTGAGTTGTAGACCTTCAGATCGGGGTTCATCCACATACTCTGCGGATCAGGCAAGGGGGCGATGCGTCCGACCGTGCCGAAGAACTTCTTGCCCGGCAGCGCATCAACGGTTACGACCGCAGGAAGCCCAATCCGCACTTTCTCAAGGCTTGACTCATGGATATCCACCTCTGCCATGGCTGAGGCGGTAATTGGAAGGTATATCAACTCCTGGCGTTCGCGGACTTCCTGGCCCTCGTCCAGCGGCTGTTCATTACCACGCCAGCCGCCGCGCCGGGCACTCGTTGCATAAATCGCCAAGCCCTCAGCAGGTGCGTATATCTTGGTTTTCCCTATCTGATCCTCGATTTTCTTCAGCTTGTCTTGCTGACGCTGGTATTCTGCCTCTTTCGCTTTGAGCTCAGCCTCGGCCTGGACGACATTGGCTTTGGCTTTGCGCGTCGTGCGTTCCAACGCCATCTCAGCCTGTCTTAAGTCGCTTTCCAACTGAGCTATATTTCGATGGTACGTAAACTCCTCAAGCAGTTGGAGGTCGCTTTTCCTTAACTCCAGGGACAACTCTGCACGCTTAAACGCCAGTTCGTCGGCCTGCATTTGTGTTTTTGAGATGTATTTTTCGCTGTAGAGGGTACTTGACCAATTCAGGGTTTCCTCTGCGCGAATGAGCTCTTCCTGCGCCAGCGTTATCTGGGCCTCGGCCGATTTTTTCTCATTCGGGTACTGCCCATCAATGTATTGTTGCAAATCTTGCTTGGCAAAGTCGAGCGTCAGCTTGGCCTTGTCAATATCGCTTTCAGCTTGGTTCTGAACGACAGCAAGGTTTTCTGTGGCGTTGACATAAGAGGCTTCGGTATTTTGCACCCGAATCTCCTGGTCGATTCTGTTGTCATCCAAGTTACTGGCATCCAGCTCAACAAGGAGGTCTCCCTTTTTGACGCGGGTGCCCTCAGAAATGAGCGTGATGATAGAGGTCCTTCCCTCGACCTCATTCTTGATGATAATCTGTTCTCTGGCCTTTATAGTGCCTGACTCCAGAACGCTGATGGTCAGAGGCCCACGCCTGGCTGTAAACGTGGCCAAGTTGCTGGTAGGATTCTCACTACCCCGGACCACCTTTAGCCAAACAATAACCAGACCAATTACCACGATAAGGACAATGACACCTATGAGTCTGAAAGACCGCTTAGTGCCGCCATTGATATTGCTATTGTTATTGGATGCCATGATTGATTTCCTCTGGTGAAAATTCCTGCCATAAACCCTGTTCATTTACCTGAAGCATACTCAGGTCACGCTGGAGCTCTAATTCCGCTATACGGTAACTTACGACCGCCGCAGTCAAAGAGTTCTGTGCGGACAGCAATGCATCCTGGGCCTCCAGCAAATCACGGATCTCTATTCTCCCCGCCTCAAGAAACAGATTGCTACTTCGGACGCGTTTCTGCGCGACCACGACCGACTGGGCCTGTATTTTAAGACTTTCCCGAGATTCAAGCAACGTCCGTAATTCATTACGAACGTAAAACTTGATTTGATCTTCGAGAGTTTGTACGTCCCGCACAGCCCTCTCAAGATCAATAAAGCTTTTGCGATAAGCATTTTGTTCGGCGGTCCTCTCAATTGGCAGATCAAGCGTAAGCAAAGCAGAATATTGGCCCTGATCGAAACGAAGCTGGGCATCATCTGCTGTCGCCGAACCAATGCCGCGACGGCCCCCGAAGCCTGCGGAGCCCCCCAACGTCAAATCCGCCCTCAGCGCATCGGCCCTGACCACAACTTGTCTCTGAGCGTCATAGACCTGGCCTGTCGTAACCCGCAAATCAAGACGGTTCTCCAGAGCCAATCTTATAGCCACTGACTCATCTATCTCGAATGGTCCGGCGTCTTCATTCGACGGTGGCTCCAATTCAATGGGTGCATCGGCCGGTGGCGTTTGCCCCGCCATTTCCGCCTTGGCTCCTTTGGCAATCTCCTCGACGGTTCTGGACGCTGGCGCTGCCAGTTGCTCCAAGTCGGTTCGGTCAAGCTCTATCCTGGCATCCGGCGGAAGGCCAATCGTGCTCTTGAATGCATCGAGACGGTTCTTGAGCTGCTCCTGTGCGGATATCCATCGGTTACGGGCGCGCAACTCGCTCTGGATTGCCTGGTCAACTTGGATTTCGGACAATCGACCTGAATCGGCGAGCCGGCGAGACCGCCGGGCCGAGGCAATCAGACTGCGGTAGTTCTCCTGGGCATTTCTCACCTCATCCATCTGTTGCAGAACCGAGAGGTAATCGCGAGCGATGCTAACCGCAAAGGTGCGTTTGAACCGTTCAAAGTTGTATATCTCATAAACGACATTTCGCTCGGCCTGGGTCAAACGCTCGGTAACAATATGTCGGCCGGAGCCTCTCAATAAGGGAATCGATACCGTTGCGTCGGCGGCCAGACCCAGAGACGATGCGCCACCCTGAGTCAGAAGATTCGCCAGATCCACCGCCAGAGTCGTGCTCAGATCAACACCGCTCTTTAGCCTTCTGGCCGCGCTGACCGAGGCGCTATTCTCTACTCCGCTGACCGTTTCATCACCACTTGTATCGACACTTAGCACACTTTCAATTTGACCAAAGAACGTGTTACGAAAGGCGTCCCGCTCCAGGTCAAGATCCAGAGCCGACCGGAAGACATTTTCCTTGCGAGTTTGATAATCGAAACTATTACGTGCGCCCACCTGCAGTGCTTGTATCAACGATAGCTTGACTGGTTTGTTGGGTTCCATAGAAATATCCAGAGAACGACTGGAAGACTTGGCGTGCGGGTAGTTTGGCTCCGGCCAGTGTTCAATAGTATCCAGCCGGTCTGTGCCGAGTGATGCTTCCGACGAATAGGCCAGATTCTGCCCAATCAAAAGGCGACGGCGTAGTATGTCACTGGGACGCTCAATGTTGATCTCCTCGGTTCGGCCAAGAACATACTGCTGTTTCGCACTGATAATATCAGATGCCGTTTCATCAGCATTAAGCCGATAATCCGATGGAGACTTGCAACCTGCTATCATTAGCACCGTCACAAAACCAAGGACCTTTACGAGGCGGTACGCAAGCTCACTATCTCTCTTACCACCAGCCGTTTTACGGCCTGTATTAAAAATTAATTCGGTTAAGCTAATCCTCATGCTAAAGTCTCGGAAAATGGCCACATTTTATGGACGTACACTCTTATTCCGAGGGTGGACATAGAAAGCCCACCTCCAATAATGAAAAGACGTTGTAGGCCGTCTATTTATTGCCTTTTACTCCAATTTGTCAAGCTTTATGCCCCCGTATCGGGCCTTGCAGGCCTGTTTTGGTACAGACTCAACCCGGGTTGAACACACTGTCGATCATATTTGATCAAAGAGAATTGCTGTCGCCCATAATTCAGAGTCAGGTCACCATGGCCGTCATTTTACCTTCCTTATGATTCAGACATGCTCAATAACAGATACACAGCCAATTTCTTGAGGGTATCGCTAAATCCTTAAAGTCATCAGTATTGTCTGCATTAATATCGCCTTCGTCTCCACTTGCATGCCAGTTCCGCAACCTCGTAGGCTGGTAGGCCGCTTTATCCACGCTGAGATGGTCGGGGAAAAAGTGAGAATAAAAAATTGAAAAATTAAAATGCTTGGCTATTATGACCAAAAGCTGGAACGATACAAATGCAGAAATACAAGAATAACTATGCTTTTATCGATAGCCAAAATCTTAATCTTTCCATCCAGGCTCAAGGTTGGAAACTAGATTTTAAACGATTCAGAATATACTTAAAAGACATGTATGGTGTCAGTAAGGCCTTCCTCTTCATTGGCTATGTGCCAACGAATCAAAACTTGTATATATCACTTCAATCCTATGGTTACATTCTGGTTTTAAAACCAACTTTGATTTTGCCTAATGCAGGCCAAAGGGGAATGTGGACGCGGAATTGGTAATGCACGCTATGATTGAATATCCAAATTACGATAAAGCTGTTATTGCCTCTGGTGATGGTGATTATTATTGTCTGGTTGAATATCTTGAGAAACAAAACAAGCTATTAAGGCTCATTATCCCTAACCGGCACAAATACTCGTCATTGTTGCGAAGTTTTTCAAAGAAAATCTCATTTATGAACCCGCTTAAGGATAAATTAGGATATGAAGGATAATAAAAAAAGAGGCATTGCCTCGGGACGGAACCCTTTGGCTAACCTCTCATCGTGATTCCATTAAATAGTATGGATTAATTATCGACCAAGTCAAGGGTAAACTGTGATTTTCCCCACATTTATTATAGCTTTGTTACCAGCTTATTGCATGGTTTTAGCCGATCTCATCTGTAAGTTATGACTTTTCAACGACTTATTAAATTTTAACTTACTCCGTTCAGTTCCGCATTAAGAGCATTTCAGAGGTTCAAAAATCTGCCGTCAAGGTCGGCGTAAGAGCCCAAGGTATGCGGCTATTTTATTAATCGAGAGAAAGGTAATCTCTGCTTCGCTTCGTCCCTATCTGAAATAGTAGGCAAATAGGAATCTTCACTGAAGCCCCAAAGTCACTCTGAAATCCTGTCGAAAAAAGGATGTGGGATATTTTTGCGGCACGTTTAATGCCGAAGTATTGAATCACCTAGAGAAAGGGGGCAGACTCATGGAATTCACACAAGAGGAACAGAAAAAAATAATAGGACTTATCAAGAAGTGGAATCGATTTGATAAGATTGCCAAGGCGATAGGTGGACATTGCTCGTGGCAAGATATACAGGAGTTCTGCTGGAAAACCAAACAATGGAGTTGGCAAGGCTCGAAAAAAATGATAACAACTCGTCTCAAGAAGTTAAGAACTGCAACAAAGCAAGAATATCGAGGAGCGCTCACTGAGGAAATCGATGAGAGAGTGAATTATCTATATAACTGTGCGAAAGAGATGAAGGCACGTATCGACGATTTCGAAAAGTTCATCTCCAAATACAAACTGTAGCCATTATTGGCGTACCACCACAAAGTCAGCGTGATTATGGAATCAAGCTCTTGAAGAACTCATAAGCTTTCGGTGCTGCGTAGGCAAACAGTAGGCTTAGCTTTATATGGAATAGATAAGACTTAAACCGGCAATTACTTGAAATCTATTGTAACCAACCGTTCCTTAATAACAGATCGTGCATCAGTTCTGAATATCTCTATCTTCCTGGGCACAATCACCTTTTGTCCAGCGTATATGTCATAATCATACGCGCGAACAGCTAAGAACTTCTGCTCATCAACATCACTGAGAAAGAGCAGACTCACAAAAGAGCTATCTCTGTTCTGGCAAAATATCGCTTCAGACCAATATGGCTCATATCGCCAGTCACCTTTTTTCTTTATATCCGCGCTCAACGCCTGGCCAAGAGGATATACCTGCTCAATCATGTGATACCAAAGACCTGCTATTTTTACGGGCTCGGGCTTTTTGAGGTATTCGCTTTTCTGATCCAACAACCGCACCGGTGCCGTTGTTATGTTCAATATCGCTTCTGCATAGTCGCGATAGGATACTGAGTTCAAGACATCGACTCTTTCATTGCCTTGCAGCATGCTGAAATGACCGTTAGAGAGCTGCCACATTAACTTGCCCATCGGCTCCTGCGCCGAGATGCGAATAGAATTCGACCATGGGTAAATCTCACATTCATGTTCGGTTAGATAAAAGCTGCCATCCGGCTGATAAAAAGTAACTACACACTCAAGATTAAGCCTCGTTACCTTCATCCAGGTATCAAGTCCGCCGGTTACCGCAAGCGCCCCAACTGCATAATCGCCGTGGACCACAAGCGTCTCAACGTCAGGACCACTGGTAAAGTCCTCCGCCTGGCTTGCTCTATCAATCTTAAAAACATTGCCGCACCCACCAACTACAAAGGCCATCAAGGCAATTAACCAACACGCTTTCAATAACCAATTATTCATGTCATTTCCCTACAGGCTGCGTTTCTAATCTTGCCCCCTTCTCAATTTCCTCTTCGCCCACCTCACCACACTTGAGCTTTGAAAGCTGTTCCATCAAACGATACCTTGCCGTCGCATCACCCGTCGCGAGCTTCATCAATTCTGCCGCAATTTCAGGCTTCGACTGTCTCAGCGTACGGTATCTATTCTCGCCGTATGCATATTCCTCAAACTCGACCGTTGGGGCTTTGGAATCAAGCTGCAGTGGATTCTTGCCCTGCTCTTTCAGGCGCGGATCAAATCTGCACAAAGGCCAATGTCCGCACGTCACAGCTTTTTTCTGTTCCTGATAGCCGGTCGTCATGTTTATGCCATGAGCAATGCAATGTGCGTAGGCAATTATAAGCGATGGCCCTGGATAGGCCTCGGCTTCCACAAATGCCTTCACCGTCTGGTTAGCGTTCGCGCCAACTGCGACTTTCGCCACGTAGATATTGCCGTAAGTCATGGCAAGCAGTCCAAGGTCTTTTTTGGGCGAAGGCTTGCCACCCGCAGCGAACTTCGCCACTGCGGCTCTCGGTGTCGATTTTGACATTTGGCCACCGGTGTTCGAATATACCTCCGTATCCAGAACAAGCAAATTCACATTCACACCACTGGCCAACACATGGTCAAGCCCGCCGTAGCCAATATCATACGCCCAGCCGTCACCGCCAAGACCCCACACACTTTTGCGAACAAGATAGTCCGCTACCTGTAAAAGTTGTTCGCACTGCTCGCACTTGCTTTTGTCGCACATTTTCTTCAATTCTTCAATGCGCCTGCGCTGCTCTTCGATGGCACTCTGCTCCAGATCGTTCGCCAGTGTCGCCGCTCGAATCTCCTCTGCCAGCTCCTTGTCAACACAACCCTTTGAGGCAACTTTGCCGAGTAAATCAAGGGCTCGTTCCCTGAACTTGTCAACCGTCAACCGCATGCCCATCGCAAACTCAGCAGTATCCTCAAACAAGCTATTGCTCCAGGTCGGCCCACGGCCATCGGCTCTCTTGGTATAAGGCGTCGTAGGAAGATTCCCGCCATAAATGGACGAGCATCCCGTGGCGTTACCAATCAGTGCTCGGTCACCAAATAGCTGTGTCAGAAGCTTAACATACGCTGTCTCACCGCAACCCGCGCACGCGCCCGAATACTCAAACAAAGGCTCAACCAACTGGCTGCCCTTGACGGTCCCGGCCTTAAACAACCCTGGGTTCGTGTTTGGAATCGACAGGAAATAATTATAGTTCTCACGCTCTTGCTCACGCAACGGCTCCTGCAGCGTCATATTTATCGCCTTGCGCGCGGTGGGTTGTTTGTTAGCGTCTTTTTCCTGCGCCGGACACATCTCCACACACGCACCACAGCCCGTACAATCCTCCGGCGCCACCTGCACTGTAAACTTCATGCCCTTAAAATCCTTGCCTTTGGCATCGGCACTCTTAAAGGTCTTCGGCGCATCCTTGAGATACTTATCATCGTATGCCTTTATCCTTATCGCCGCATGAGGACAGACCAGCGAACACATCCCACACTGAATGCAAACATCAGGCTCCCACTGCGGAATTTTCACCGCGATGTTTCGCTTCTCATACTTCGTCGTACCTGTCGGATATTTGCCATCCACAGGCATCTTGCTCACAGGCACCTTGTCGCCTCGAAGGGCAATTAACTCACCGGTGACCTCCTTGACGAAATCTGGTGCATCATCCGGCACAGGCTGGCGCACTTTTATTTTGCTCGTCACCTTATCCGGCACCTTTACCTCAAACACCTTATCCAGCGTGCCATCCACTGCCGCATAGTTCATCTGAACAACCTTCTCACCCTTCTTGCCGTATGTCTTCTGAATCGCATCCTTGATCGCCTTGACTGCCGTATCCAGCGGAATGATGCTGCTTATCTTGAAAAATGCCATTTGCATAATCACATTTATCCGTGCGCCCAATCCAAGCTCTTGCGCTAGCGATATCGCATCAATCACAAAGAATTTTAGCTTCTTATCAATTATCTGCTTCTGAACTTCCACGGGCAGTGTATCCCAGACCTCTTGCGGGCCATGACTGCTTGTCAGAAGGAATGTCGCCCCATCACGTGCCGCCGAAAGCATATCATATTTTTCCAAAAAGATTGGATTGTGGCACGCAACAAAATCAGCTTTACTCAATAGGTAAGGCCTGCGAATAATACGATCTCCGAACCGAAGGTGCGAAATAGTCACGGCCCCTGCTTTCCTTGAATCGTATACGAAGTATGCCTGGGCATAATTGTCTGTTAGTTCGCCGATTATCTTGATCGAATTGCGATTTGCACCCACCGTTCCATCAGAGCCGAGGCCCCAGAACATACCGGAGAAGAAACCCTCACTCGAGATATCAAACGACTCGTCAACATCCAGGCTCTTGTTCGTCACATCATCGATGATACCCACACTGAAGTTATTCTTTGGCTGCTTCGCATCAAGATTGTCAAACACGGCCTTGACCATGGCAGGCGTGAACTCCTTCGAGCCAAGTCCGTATCGCCCGCCAACAATCAGCGGATACTTATCAAACGAAGTGAGTCCGTCGGCCATTGCCTCGCCGATCGCTGTCCGTACATCCAGGTACATCGGCTCGCCCAGCGCTCCCGGCTCTTTCGTCCTGTCCAGAACCGCTATCTTCTTTACTGTCTTCGGTAGTATTTGAATAAAATGCTTGGTGCTAAACGGTCGGAACAACCGCACCTTCACCACACCGATTTTCTCGCCTTTAGACACCAGATACTCGGCCGTCTCATGCGCCGTATCAGCACCGGAGCCCATAATCACGATAACCTTCTCCGCGTCCGGTGCCCCGATATAATCAAACAGCTTGTACTGTCGGCCCACAACCTTCGCAAACTTATCCATTGCCTCCTGAACAATAGCGGGCGCCGCTATATAGAATTTGTTGACCGTTTCTCTGCCCTGGAAGTACACATCCGGATTCTGGGCGGTGCCGCTGATCATCGGCCTATCCGGCGTCAGCGCCCTTGCCTTGTGCGCCGCCACCAGTTCGTTGTCTATCATGGCCCGCATATCATCCGTCGTTAGCTCTTCAACCTTCTGCACCTCGTGACTGGTCCGGAAACCATCGAAGAAGTGCAGAAATGGCACTCGCGTGGCCAGTGTCGCTTGTTGCGCAATAAGCGCAAAATCCATAACTTCCTGTATGTTGCAGGCAGCAATCATGGCAAAGCCCGTCTCACGACAGGTCATGACATCTGAATGGTCACCAAATATTGAAAGTGCCTGACACGCCAATGAACGAGCTGAAATATGAAACACGGTCGGCAACAATTCACCCGCAATCTTGTACATATTCGGTATCATCAGCAGCAGTCCCTGCGAGGCGGTAAAAGTCGTAGTCAAAGCTCCGGTTGCCAACGCTCCGTGCACGGCGCCGGCAGCACCAGCTTCCGATTGCATCTCCGTAACGGAAGGCACCGTTCCCCATATATTGGATTCGCCCTTGGCAGTCTTCGCATCCGCAAACTCGCCCATCGACGAGCTGGGAGTAATCGGATAGATCGCAATTACTTCGTTCGTCGCGTGGGCCACGTGGGCCACCGCTGTATTACCGTCAATCGTAACCATTCTGCGCTTCATCGTTTCTCCACTTTCTATAACACAAAGGCAAAAAACAACTTAAACCCGAAAAACCTCCTCATCGAAGGTTATTCCTACACCTGGTTTCCTGCAAGGCAGCTGGTTGTCATCAAAAAACAATACCCCTCTCGGCTTCCAAAACGCCCTATATGCAGAAAACCTTTTTATACACTTTTTTCAACTTCATGGCAACACAAAATTCTTCACGATCGCGATCTACTTACCTTTGTCAATCAAGGTTTGAACCGTCACACTGAAAACGACGAGATTGTCGATGCACTATTCGTATGATTTTTGTCACTTCGCACTTGACATTGTTATAACAATAGTGATTGTAGCGCAAAATAAATCTCGGTATCGTCAAGTTGCTGGCTTTACGGTAGCCTGTACAGCATTACACAGTAAGGGTACAAAATGAGCAACGCCGAGTTCGGCTTTCGCAGTTGCGCTGTAGTTGTAGCCCACCCTGACGATGAAACACTCTGGGCGGGTGGCATAATACTAATGCACCCCCAGACCAGGTGGATCATCATTACACTCTGCAGAAAAAGCGACCGAGACCGGGCATCAAAATTTTTTCATGCTCTAAAAATTCTCAACGCCACCGGGGCAATGGGCGATCTCGATGACTGTCCTGAACAAACACCACTTGACGAGGTTCTCGTCCAAAACACAATTTGTGATTTACTTGGCTCGCAACAATTTGATCTGATTATCACACACCACTTTGAGGGAGAATACACACGCCACCTCCGCCACGAAGAAACGGCAAAGGCAGTCAATAAACTCTGGCAAGCTGGTCGGCTCAGCGCAAAGCATCTGTGGATGTTCGCTTACGAAGATGGCAAAAGAAAGTATTTGCCCCGACCAATAGAAAACGCCGACTTACAAATTGACTTGCCACCAGAAGTCTGGCAGAGAAAATATGAGTTGATGACCAAGATATACGGATTTGGCCCGGATACCTTCGAAGCTAAAACTACACCACGCAGGGAGGCATTCTGGCGCTTCGAGCATACGGACCGCCGAACACAATCAGAAAAGGAGTAAAAAAATGAAAGTCCTTATTCTTTATGACTACCCGCCCTCGCCAGCGGGACTGGCAACACAAGGCAACCTCCTGCATAAGGGTCTGGAGCAACTTGGAGTTGACGTCCACTCAGTCCACTTCGAATCGGCCCAGGAAAAAGAGTGGTACTACCGCTGGTTCGAGCCGAATGTGGTAGTTGGTGTTGGCTACTGGGGTCATACACCTTATCTCGTTCTGCACCCACAGCGCTATGGCATCCAGCCTGTCCCTTGGCTCGTCGCAGATGGCTATATGGCAAACTACCAGGAAATTCTCGAAACATTGCCACTAATCCTCGTTACCTCTAAATGGGTTAAAAACGTCTACATCCGTGATGGTCTTAACGGCAAAAATATACAGATACTACCTGTTGGATGCGACACGGATTCATTTATTCCACGTGATAAAACTGACCCAAAAATTGCCGCAGTAAGAGATTCTCTCGGCGTTGCTCCGGACCAGATCCTGATCATGACCATAGGCGGTGACGCTACCAGCAAAGGCGCCCAGGAAGTTATGCAGGCACTATCACTTATTGACACCAAAGCCCCCGATTGGAAGTACGTCTGCAAGGTCTGGCCCCAGCCAAGAACCGAGCAGCAGAATCTAATAGATATGCAATTAGCGACACAACTTGGAATCGACAAAAACGTCGTATTTACCTCAAACGTAATCAGTCGGAACTTCATGCCCTACCTACTCGCTGCTTGTGATATCTACGCTGCTCCCTCACGCCTCGAAGGCTTTGGAATGATTCAAGTCGAGGCAGCATCCTGTGAGAAACCCGTAGTCGGAATAAAGGCGATGGGAATGCTCGATACAATGGTGCATGGTCAGAATGCTTTCCTTGCCAGCATCGCACAGGAAATCAAACTAAAGGAAGCCACCGTCGGTGACGAATCAGGCTACGAAGATGGACACCGCGTAGTATTCAAGCGAGCGAGAACCGTCGATTACCGGGCGAGCGTGCATGACATTGCAAATTACCTCTTGCAGTTGATGGAAAATGCCGAATTAAGAAAGAAAATGGGCGAAGCAGGAAGAAAACGGGCAGTAGAACACTTCGACTATCGTGTCACTGCCAAACGATTCACTCGGATCATCGCAGAAAAGCTGGGGATTTCCTGAATATGGTTTCACGCGAAAAAAGACTCATAGATAAAGCAAAACAAGCTGCCCTCAAAGTTCTGCTCCATAACAACCACGGCCCATATCGTGGCCTACCGAGAGCAGCCGGCTGGGGTTATCCCGAACCATACACACGTGATATAATGATTTCCGCACTGGGCATCCTCACAACCGGCAATAAAAAGCTGCTTAAAAACCTGCAGAGAGTTCTTGAGACATTAGCTGCCAATCAAAGTCCGCAAGGACATATCCCATCACTGGTTCATGATGGTGAAGATCGCGGCTCTAGTGACACCACTCCGCTGTTCCTTATGACCACAGGCATCTGGCGCAAGGTAACCGGCCAAACCGACTTCCTTGATGCCGCCGTCAACAAAGCTATGCAATGGATGCAATACCAGAGCCCCTGCGACCGCGTCATCGTAGCGCAACTGCCCACAAGCGACTGGCGCGATGAACAATGGGTTCTCGGCTATGGCCTTTACGTCAACACAATCGTTTATGCCTACTTGAGACTCTTCGGTAAGCACGCCCGCGCACAACGCCTCAGCGAAGAAATGGGAAGGTTCACCGTCAAGGGTGAACGACAGCAGCAACATGTGCACGAGGGTCTCGTCCTCAGATACAAGCCATATTATGCGATGTGGTCTTACAAAGTCTACAAGAGCGAACGTTTCGACCTGCTCGGTAACAGCCTGGCCATCCTTACCGGAATCGCGCCACCCACACGCGCGAAAGAGCTCGTCTCCTGGATCGAGACAGAGTGCGCTGCGCTGCGCAAAAATGAAGACCTTGCAGTTGACCTGCCTCCCAACCTCTTCCCATACGTCCGACCCGAGAATCCAGATTGGCTACCAAGATACAAAAAATACAACCAGCCCGGCGAATACCACAACGGCGGCGTCTGGCCTTTTATCTGCGGCTTCTATGTCGCCGCCCTGGTCGCGGCGCACCGTTTCCAGCTTGCCAAGAAAAAGCTGCTCGCCCTCACTGAGCTTGTCCGTCCCGCCCGTGAAGCCAATGTAGAGTTCGGCTTCAATGAATGGTGCAGGGCACAGGATGGCACACCTCAGGGCGAGGATTGGCAGACCTGGTGTGCTGCTATGTACCTTTATGCCGCAGCTTGTGTCGAGCAAGGTAGAACGCCTTTCTTTGATGAGATCCGCAATGTCTCTACGGATGTAGAGCAATCTAATCCCAAACAAAGCCAATAATCCGACAATCCTCCCTGATATGTAACTCTCAAGTAGGGTAGGCTTGCTACTCTGCGAAGTAATAACGCTACGTAGCACGAGATTGTCCACCGAGTCGTCCTGAATACAACAGACCGATCAACTCGCTCGCCTGAAAAAATCTACAGAAGATTCGCTGGTTTATCCGAAGGTTAAGTTATAGCGAATGTTTGTGCTCAATGGCCGAGTGTCATTTTTTCTAAAGATTAATAGCCTTTAGAAGGAAAATTATGAAAAAACTATATTCAATTGTAAGAATTGTATTAGTTGGATTCTTAGTCACGAGCTTTTCTGACATAAGCTTCGGACAGCAGGAGTCTCCTGAAGAGAGAGTTTTAATCAGTTTCAAAGAGGGAGTTGGCCGGCGAGCTGCCGAACAACATGAAATATTGGTGCGTAATTTTGGTGGTGACGTCCACCATTCGTTTCGTTTGTTACCTCTCGTATCAGCCAAACTGTCCAAGAGCATGATTGTCGAACTGAAGGAACACGCGGAAATAGTTTATGTCGAAGACGACATTATAATGCACGCGATCCAACAGGAAATCCCCTGGGGTGTGACTCGAATAGATGCAGACATGGTATGGAGTACAAACACAGGTTCAGGCGTAGACGTGGCAATCCTGGATACAGGGATAGACTATGACCACCCTGACTTAGTTGACAACATCGCTGGTGGGGTCAATTACACTGGATTGTGGTTCAGAGACGGCAGCACACACAAGTTTTACTGGGACGACAGGAATGGCCATGGCTCGCACTGCGCAGGAATAGTCGCAGCCTCAAATAATAATATAGGCGTAGTAGGAGTTGCACCCGGTGCAAGTCTATGGGCTGTGAAGGTCCTGGGCGATGACAGCAGCGGCTACGTCAGTGACATCATCCAAGGTTTAGAATGGTGCGTAGAGCATGGGATAGAAGTTGTTTCAATGAGCTTTGCTGGAGATTATAGTGAATCACTGGAAAATGCCTGTAGCACAACTAATGATGCCGGCGTACTGTTAGTCGCAGCAGCAGGTAATGAGTATGGCGGCGCTGTGACTTATCCTGCTGCGCATAACTCAGTTATCGCTGTTTCCGGAACAAGTGCAAGTGATAGTATAGCAGGTTTCTCAAGTGTCGGCCCAGAAGTTGATTTTGCAGCACCTGCTGTAAATATAAAGTCTACATATAAGAATGGCGGATATGCCTCCAGCAGCGGAACTTCGATGGCATGCCCGCATGTGGCAGGAGTTGCTGCTTTGGTTTGGGCCAGTGACTCAAGCTTGTCCAAAACCAACGTCCGCTCCAGACTTCGAGAGACTGCTGAAGATCTGGGTACTCCCGGAGCAGATAACCTATATGGATATGGACTGGTTAATGCTGCAGCAGCAGGAACCGCTGGCGAACCACCTTCGGTAATCACTTATGATGCCACAACAAATATTATTCATAACTCGGCTGCCTTAAACGGCGAATTAAGCGATCTGGGCACCGCCTCATTGGTAAATGTCTCATTCGAGCATGGAATCCCCTCTGGAAGCTACACCGATGAGACGAGACCACAGAGCATGACCGCAGCGGAAACTTTAAGTACTGTATTGAGCGGCTTATTGGCTGACAATACCTACTACTTTAAAACCATAGATGATGGAACCAGCTATGGTGGTGAGATGATCTTTAATACCGAGGCAGGCGTAGTATTCTCGGAAGCCATTGATGCCGCAATGAATATTGCTGCTCATTACTCAGCCACCTTGAACGGCGAATTAATAGATCTGGGCACCGCCTCATCCGTAGTCGTCTCATTTGAGTATGGAACCTCCAGCGGAAACTACACCGACGAGACCAGCCCACAGACCATGACCGCAACCGGAACTTTCAGTGCCACTTTGAGCAACCTTGACCCGGAAAGCACTTACTATTTCAGGGCCAAGGCGGCAGGTGATGGAACTAGCTATGGCGATGAGATGAACTTTACTACCGGGGCAGGCGTAGCACCCTCGGTAGCCACTGATGCTGCAATAAATATTACTCATAACTCAGCAACCTTGAACGGCGAATTAAGCACTCTTGGCACCGCCTCATCCGTGGACGTCTCATTTGAGCTTGGAACCTCGCCTGGAAGTTACACGTATGAGACCAGCCCACAGACCATGACTGCAACAGGGACTTTCAGTATCACTGTGAGCAACCTTGTTTCAGAAAGGACTTATTATTTCAGGGCCAAGGCAGCAGGTGATGGAACCAACTATGGCAGCGAGATGAGCTTTACTACCAAGGCAGGCGTTGCAACTTCGGTTACCACCGGCGCCGCCACAGATACTACCCATAACTCAGCCACCTTGAACGGCGAATTAAGCAATCTGGGCACAGCTTCATCTGTAAATGTTTCATTTGAGTATGGAACCTCCAGCGGAAACTACACCAACCAGACCAGCCCACAGACCAAGACCGCAGCGGGGACTTTCAGTGCTACTTTGAGCAACCTTAAGCCGAAAAGTATTTACTATTTCAGAGCCAAGGCCGTTGGTGACGGCACAAGCTACGGTGCCGAGAAAACGTTTACTACAAAAGAAGCACCTTCCGCTCCGACTGCGTATGTGACTATTGATATGTCAAAACAAACTTTCTGGATATGGTGGATCGTGTCGGCAACCGTTACGATTACCGACGATCATGCAGTATCTATTCAACGTGCGAAGGTAGAGGGTCGTTGGAGCGGCGCTTATGGTGGAAATGTCTCCGGTACTACAAACTACTACGGTCAAATATCCTCCAGTACAGGTTTTATCCAGACAAACGGTATAGTCACGTTTACCGTTAATAAAGTGATAAAAGATGGGCAAGAATACAACCTTTCAGGCCAAATCGAGGATAGCATAGCAGGACCATAAAAAATTTGTTCGTTGTTCATCGTTGAACTCTGAACTACAGACTCCGAGCAATTTTACACATGACGTCACTGCTTAAGGCCAAAGAATTCAAGCCACTTGTCAGTTTCACTCTCGGTCAATCCTTGTCGTTTCTCCTCCGGCTCTTTCTGGGGCCTTTTACGGCTTAGCTGCTTCTGGACATCTTTCCAGAAGACTTCACTTTTAACCGTGGTTGCTTTTCGCGCAAGCGCTGCTTTCCGTAGGCGCCTGTCACTACTAACAATAGTCAATCGTCTCGGAGCTGTGCTTAACTTTATTTTTCCCTCCACTACTGTATCTGTATCAGTGCCAAGGCCGGCAAATAGAACCTCCAGATTACTTATGTTGTCGAATGCGCTTTTGTCAGGCGGGCCCGTCCCATCAAAGATGATCTCTCCCTTCTCACCGGTCAGCTTCATATACTTGCTTAATATCCGGCACAGGTGAACTTCGCTTAGGCCTTCATGGTCCTCATTCAACTGCCGAATCCCCCACAATAGATTATGACCATCAATTATAAACATCCTACATCTCGCATAAAACCGAAACTCGAATATCGAAATCCGAAATAAATTCAAATAACAGAAATTCAAAAACTCGAAACGTTTTGGTCATTTGAACTTTTGAATTTCGATATTGTTTCGTATTTCGGGCTTTGGATTTTGAACTTTGCCGCTATGCTTCAAATCTGACTTCGCCGCCGACGATTGTTTTTTCAACCTTGCCCTTAAGCTTCCAGCCATGATAGGGACAGTTCCGGCTCTTGGAGATGAATTTATTCACGTCAACCGTCCACTCGGCATCCGGATCAATAATCGTTACATCGCCCTGCTTATCCTTGCTCAGCGTTCCTTTATCAATCCCGATAATCCGCGCAGGATTCGCCGTCATCAATCCAATTAGACCGGGCCAATCCAAGATTCCTGGCTCAATTAGGGCCTTAACGTAAAGCCCCATCGCACATTCTAAACTGGCAATGCCAAAGGGAGCCGCAAGGAATTCCAGCTCCTTTTCGCTTTGCAAATGCGGGGCATGATCCGTAGCCAAGGCATCAATCAATCCTTCAGCAATCGCCTGTTTCAGAGCCTCGACGTCACTGGTCCGCCGCAGAGGAGGATTAACCTTGTAATTCGTATCGTACTCGGCACAGCACTCTTCCGTCAGAAGCAAATGGTGCGGCGTCACCTCGCAGGTTATCGGCAAAGATTCTTTTTTCGCAGCTCTTATCAGCTCAACCGAGCCGGCTGTCGATATGTGCTGGGCATGGTAGCGAACGCCGGTCCTCTTGATTAATTGAATGTCCCGCCAAAGCATTGCTTCTTCAGCCAGTCCATCGATTCCAGGCAAACCCAGTATCGTCGCGTGATAGCCTGCATTCATGACACCATTGCCGGCAATCTTATCATCCTGACAATGCTGAGCGATAACCACATTAAACATCTTGGCATACTTCAGCGCACGGAGCATCACCGCCGGGTCTTGCACGCCGTTGCCATCATCTGTGAAACCAATCGCACCGGCCTCAGCCATCAGGCCCATCTCTGCCAGCTCGACTCCCTCTCTGTTCCTGGTGATAGCGCCCATCACATATACGTGAGTCTTTCTGGTTTGTCTTCCCTTTCGATGCACATACTCGACGTCGGTTTCATTTTCGACTGCGGGGTTCGTATTAGGCATGCACACGACTGAAGTAAACCCCGCTGCAACCGCCGCCTTAGAACCACTCGCTATCGTCTCCTCCTCTTCGTCCCCCGGCTCACGAAAGTGAACGTGAATGTCAATCAAGCCTGGAACCACCAACTTATCCGCAGCATCGACAACTGTTCGGCAGTTTTCTGTCTTCTGTCCTCTGTCTTCTGTCTTCCCCCCAACCTCTGCGATTTTGCCATCGACGATGAGCACATCACATTTATTGTCGATGTTGTTGGCAGGGTCTATTACCCGGCCGTTTTTTATCAGAAGCTCCGCTGCCATCCTTTATAACACCTCACTTGTGCCACGCTTAGTCCCCTACCATTGATCTACGTGGGTTCTGCGCAAACGCCTTCTACCCACACGCTACGAACATTTACCAGAAATGCAGAGAAATTGAAAGAAGATTTTGAACCTATTCAGAAAGACTGGGCTACAAAGGCAGGTCTTTTTGTGTGCAAAAGATGTCTTTAATAATCCTTGAATCTCTGTAACCAACCCGGCCAGTTCGGCGGTACACCTCCATTTCCAGCCAGGGTCCAGGGACCGGCTGTGTTAAATGATCTGTGCCACTTCAGCGTCCATACCTCCTTAACACCAACTTTTCTGGCGGAGAAATCCAAAAAGGAACAACATACAAAACCACCATGCCGATTTATAGCGCAGCGGGCAATGGTGTCGTTGGTCCAGGCTGCGAACTCATCCTCAGCAGGTGGATCGGTCTCTAACGGCCAGAGGTCGAAACGCAAGGCATCTATGAACAGAGGTGCCTCTGCTGCTCCGCGAATACTCGCGGTCCTCCAGCCCTCCCTCGCAGATACACCCCCTTGAAATCTCTGATTAGGGGGTATGCTAAGAACATAACCATTGATACTATAGCTTCCGGATATTCCGTTTTTACCTGCTGTGTATGTTTTATTGGTAATAATGTCAGTGTGATTCTCTCTTTCTATACCCCATGCGTTGAAGATATTAAGATTGCCTCCAACCTCCGATTGTGGTTTCTGGGCCGTCGGGCATAACCAGATTTTATTGTTCTTCCAATCCTTAAGCCGGTCTTCGAGTTGCCAGGGCCACCAGAACCCGTAATTTCCGCCATCGGCTAAGCCGGACCAGAATTTGCCATCGTTGTCTTCCGCATATATACCGGCAATAAGGTTCCACTGCTTGAGATTCGCTAAGCACCTTACTGATCTGGCCTGCTCCCTTGCTCGTCCCAGTGCCGGAATCAATATCGCCATTAATAAGGCGATAATAGCAATCACCACCAATAGTTCTATTAACGTAAATCCTCTTCGTTTATCCTTATTAACATTCACTTTACTAACACTATTTGCAAAATGCACACAAGCGTCTTTTTTTATTCCCTTAGCCCCGTATTTTCCCATACTTAACTGTACTTTACCATGATATAAATATACATAAAATCTTGTCTCATTTCCATAGTCCGAATAACCATATACATATTACCTTCTATCAGGATTGCCAAAGGAAAATTTATTTCATATCGCGTCCTTTCGTCTACGCTCAGAACAAGCGTGCGTATCGCGCATTGCGTTGACTTGCAATAAAACCACCGGCTAAAAACTAACAACTAAGCACTAATGACTAAGCGCTACTCAGTGTGCCACTCCGCCTGGCGATCCCTGTTGTCCAAAAGAATTTGCAGATCATTAGCGTCGATTGTACCGTCGATATTTACATCGCCAAGTAGATAACTTTCAGGCGACTTAAGACCGGCTATCCAGTTTTCGAGCAAAACAGCAAAATCCAATTCATTCACGATGCCATCTGCATTGAGATCGTGCCAGAAAATGCTATCACTGTTCTCGCTATCTCGTACATCCCAAGCCAAACCATATTTTTCTATACCACCACTCTGAGTTTGTTCCTTGATGTCACTGCATGACACAACAATTTCGTAATCCGTGTATTCAGCCACTGCTTTGCAGAAGATGTGCTCAACATTATCAACCCTGCTATCGCTGTAATCGAGCAAATAACTGTTGTCAGGATTGTCACGGTCAACAGCCCAGACTTCAAGACGTAAATTGCTGTCCTTGCTCCGAATCGCATCAAAAGGATACATCTGTTCGTAGTGCCTGTTCCAGACAAGCGTGAAGGCAATGTATTTGCCCGCAGGCTGCGGAATCGTGATCCGGTATGTATTAGTCTGAGCTGCGCTCCTATCAAGCTGGTTTAAATCCCAACCTCTCGGCGGTACACTGCCAGGCTCACCACAACCGGCAATCAAATGCTCATAAGCGCTAACCGCATTGAGCATACCAGCACCCTGAATATAATCGAGTGGAACAACGTGGTCATCGTCACTTTCAAGACGTCCCTTGTGCCAGTAAGGAAGCTTCGTTGCCGAATTCATCAGTATAGCTTTTATCACACAGTTCCCGCCGTCAGGCGATATGGCCAGGCTCAGGTCTGGACCCTGTTTGGCTTTTTGAACAAGCAATCCGATAGCTCCTGCAACCACCGGCGTTGCGAAGCTCGACCAATTGCCACTAAGCTCATACGCCTCAGGATTGTTCATATCGGCAACAAGGCAATTACCAGGCGCGACGATATCAGGTTTACATCTGCCATCCGACGTCGGGCCCAAGCTCGAATGTTCCGGATACACCAGAGAGAAATTTGCCAGATTTGTCACAAGGTCTTCGGTTCTTACAGAATCAACAACACCAACACCAATGACATTCGAGCCGGCAGCGGGATAAAGCGGTGGATCAAAAGCCTCTGAGCCATTGCCTATTCCCGCCACGACAATATGACCGTGGTTGGCAGCCAAGGATTCAATGCCACGCGTCCACCAATCTTCAAACTGGCTGCCGATTCCCGTCACGATAACATCCGCGTCCAGTTGCAAACGATGAAAAACATTATTAATCAGAAAATGCCAGAACTCATAAATTTCAGCCTTTGCATCGGGAGCAGCTCCTTCATAATAGAACTGTCCAAGAGACGGATTGAATGCGTCCGGGTCGCTGCCGAATAAAATGGAGCAGATAGCCGTCGAGTGAGGCGAAATCCCCCCAGGCAATTCACTTCCATCGTGGAAGGCAAAATGCTCCGCTTCGAAGCAGTTGTGCTGAACATTTGGACGATAATCGTTTTGCGGCTCTCCATCAATATACGTAATGCTGCGACAGATAACAGCGAACTTAACGCCCAAACCTGTCAGGTCCGGCTCGATCTGACTGAGGGCATATATCCCTGCGTGGTTTAGGCTCTGTGGCTGTAGCTCATTTGAGTCACCTACTAATTCGCCACTGGCAAGCATACTGACAGGGCTCAACAAGATTGCTGCCGCCCAGGCTATAAGACCTGATAAGAGAGTATTTTTATCAACAACTGTCATCAAATCACCCCGGAGATGCCACGAATCCCAGAAAAAGGCGGATGTACCCTCCCAGTTGCAGAACTCCTAAGCCTATAAATTCACACCTCCAAATTATTGCCAGTATAGTACCATATTCCTGTCCCGTTTTCAAGTAAATTATCCGGCTGAATCCTACGAAATCGCCCTTTTCAACACTGAAAATACCGCCTGTAAAATCCCCCGCTGCAACCCTTGCCTTACCGGACTTAGGCTGGTATACTCACGCCGATATTTGAACTGCTCTTTGGTTAGAGGTGTGCCGCGACTATGAAAGTAATTCTAAACTCTTCACAAATCGAGCAAATCATCGAAGACTTAGCAAATGAGATTGCTGCTGATATACCCGACGAGCTAAACATCGCCATCATTGGTATTCGCAGCAGAGGAGAAGTTCTTGCCCAGAGATTATCCAGCCTACTGTCGAAGAAGCTGGGCAAAGATGTCCCGTGTGGAACTCTGGATATAACGCTTTACCGTGATGACTTGAACTCGCCGCAGAGTAGTGCTCAACCGCGAGTGCGAACTACCGAGATTGGCTTTGACATAAACGATAAAATTATTTTGCTGGTTGACGACGTGCTGTACACGGGTCGCTCTACGCGTGCAGCTATGGATGCGTTAATCGATTTGGGCAGGCCGAAAACGATAAGACTTGCGGTCCTCGTCGAAAGAGCCGGTCGGGAATTTCCAATACAGGCTGACTACACAGGCTACAGAGCTGATGTCGCTCCGGGCAGGCTTGTTCAAGTCAACTTTGTTGAATCTGACGAAAAGGACGAAGTTGTGATCGAATAAACGCATCCACGCATTTACGCATATACACAATATGGCACTGATAAGAAAAGCCAAAGCATTCTCCTGGACGCAAAAGCATCTGCTTGGACTGCGGGAACTAACCACAGAAGAGATCACCCATATTCTCGATACTGCAAAAGGTTTCGAGCAGATAAGCACTCGCTCTGTCAAAAAGGCCCCGCCCCTTCGTGGCAAGGTCGTTGTGAACCTCTTTTTTGAAGATAGCACGCGGACCCGAAATAGTTTTGCACTGGCAGCGAACCGACTGAGCGCCGACGTCATAGAATTTACACAAAAATCCAGCTCTGTTAGTAAAGGCGAAACGCTGCTCGACACCGCCAGAAATCTGGAGGCCATGGGAATCGATATTGTAGTCATCCGTCACAATGCCGCCGGGGCTCCGAAGTTCTTGAGCAGAAACATCAATGCCTGTGTTGTCAACGCTGGCGATGGGTATTGCGAACACCCTACACAGGGCCTTTTAGACACCTACACCATCCGCAAGAATAAGGGAACTCTCGAAGGCTTGAAAGTAGCTATCGTCGGCGACATCGCACACTCCAGGGTTGCGCGAAGCGATATGTGGGCGATGACCAAACTTGGTGCCGAGGTGATATTTGTAGGCCCGCCGACACTTATGCCAACTGATGTGGATAGGCTGCCTGTCGAGATAAGTTACTCGCTCGACGAAGTCATCGAAAGAGTCGATGTGGTAAATATGCTTCGCATTCAGTTTGAACGACTGGGCGGTAATCCGTTCCCATCGATCCGCGAGTATTCGCACTATTTCGGCCTAACTGTGGAGCGCATGAAAAGGGCCAAGTCAGACATTGTAGTTATGCACCCCGGCCCAATAAATAGAGGCCTGGAGATGGAAAGCGAGGTCGCCGACGGTCAGAACAGCGTCATTCTCCAGCAGGTAACGAACGGCTTAGCCGTCCGAATGGCCGTCCTGTTCCTCGTCAACCAAGCCGCTGCACAAGTGTCATAAACCAACTATAAGTGACCAGTTTTTAATGTCATGCTGAGCGAAGCGAAGCATCTGGCCATCAAATAAAAAGAATGAAAAAGGCAAGACTGAGAAATGGATATTTTTCGCAAGACTGCATCCGTCATTGCGAGCGAAGCGCAGCCGAGCGTGGCAATCTCGTAGTACATTTCTGACTATATACTATCTACGCAATACGAGACTCTTTATGAAAATGATTGTCAAAAAATCCCGATTAAAAGGATCGGTTGCTATTCCAGCATCGAAGTCACATACGATTCGTGCAGTTGCGATTGCGTCGCTGGCCGAAGGTCAGAGTTTAATCCGAAAGCCGCTTGATTCAGGCGACACGCAAGCGGTAGTGCGCTGCTACCGCGCACTGGGTGCCCAAATCGACATATCCAACCCCGACTTATGGAAGGTGACCGGCACAGGCGCACAAGTCACACCACCACAGGAAGTTATAGACGTGCTTAACTCCGGTACTACATTGCGAATTGCGATGGGTTCAGCCAGTTTGGCAAAGCCAAGCGAGACTACAACCTTCACCGGCGATGAGCAAATACAGAGCCGCCCTATAGGCCCTTTAATGCAGTCACTCGAAGACCTCGGTGCAAAATGCAAAAGCCTAAAAAACAATGGCAAAGCTCCTGTTGAAATGACCGGAAAGCTAATGGGTGGAAAGACATCAATCGCTGCAACAACTAGCCAGTACCTGTCCAGTTTGCTCTTGTGTACACCTCTGGCTCAAGAAGATAGTGAGATTGATGTCACGCTTCTCAATGAGCCTGACTATGTTCAGATGACACTTGATTGGCTCGACAAACAGCAAATCAAATACGAGAATGATCAGATGCGCAGATTCTACGTCAAAGGTAACCAAAGCTATAAGGCCTTTGATGAAGCAGTGCCAGCAGATTTTTCAAGTGCTACGTTCTTTCTCTGCGCTGCTGCTCTTTTTGCAGAAGAGGTGACATTGCTTGGCCTAGATTTTTCAGATAGCCAACCCGACAAGGCCGTAGTTGACTATCTAAAAGCAATGGGCGCCGACATACAAATTGAGCAAAACAAAATAACAATCAAAGCTGCGCCGCTGAAAGGCGTTGAAATTGATATGAACCGCACACCTGACGCGCTACCAGCTATGGCGGTTACTGCCGCATTCGCTGAAGGTGAGACACGCCTGGTCAATGTCCATCAGGCACGCAGCAAAGAAACCGACCGAATCAGGTGTATGGCTGATGAGCTGAAAAAACTGGCAGTTGATGTTGAAGAACTTCCTGACGGCCTTATAATTCGTGGTTCGTCGCCTGTGACCCGTGACCCGAGCGACGAGCGACGAGGCACGCTTTCTCTCGACGGCAGAAGTGACCATCGAATCGTAATGGCTCTTTCGTTAGCTGGTTTAGCTTTAGATGGAGAATGTACTATCAGCACCGCTGAGGCGATAAACGTCACTTTCCCGAATTATGTGGAATTGATGAAAAGCCTCGGCGCAGACATGAAATTACTAAGTGCCTAAAGTTACGGATTATTTTCTACTTTAGCTCACTTCTTTTTTGTGCCTCTTCGTGGCTAAAATTCAAACCGTATTAATCCGTCTTCACGGGCTCCGATTTGCCGAACGCAACTCTTTATTGTATTTGCGTAAGGCTGCGTCCGGTGACATGAATGCAACCTTCTGTGACTTACGATCCCAGACGGAGAGCGGCTGTTTGAGTTTTTTGTGCCGCTCGATGACTTCCCTGACGGCCTCTCTCATAGCTAAAAGAGCTTTATCATGCAAAGACAGCCGCTTTTTCATATACCACCAATACCCTTAACAATATTGTCGTATGAACTTTCGTCGATAATCCTTATTTTACCATTTTTCCTCTCCGCTATCAATATGGGAATTGGCCCTGCATTGTCAAATAACAACCAAGAATCTGCGAATGATTCATATAACTTGAAGAAATTCCAGATAGACCGATTGAAACGGCGCAGCACATCTCGGATAGGAACATCATGGCCGCCTTGAGCCACTCTGCTTTTTATACGAGATACAGCTAGGCCGGCATCCGGAATCCATAAAAAGAAAATGTGGATTTTGTATCCTTTTTTCTTAAGAGATTTGAACAGGTTGACATATAATTTACCTGAAAGTGTTGTCTCAAAGGCAAAATCAACTTTTCTATTTGCGAATTGATGAATTTGCTCAAGTACTAATTTGCCTGCCTTTATCGCCGCGGCGCCGGGGGAAAAGGGTGAAAGTCCCTGTGCAATCAGGTCGGCGTTGACAAAATTAGGACAACTCACGTATTCGGGTAGAAATTTTACCGCAAATGTTGTCTTGCCCGCTCCGTTCGGCCCAGCAATGATATATACATTTTTGTTACTCATATAGCCAAAATTTTAACGGTTCTTTCACACTAAATCCATTAAATAGAAAAAGTAAGGCAACTTTTTAGCCGAATTAAAGTTATCCACCTGCACTACTTTTAAATGATTCCTTCGACCTCCTATAAGGGATGGCTTACGCCAAAAACAGAGGACGTAAAGACAGAGGTCAGAGAACAGAAGTAGTAATATTTAGCCCGCCGATCCTTCAACTGCTTTCAGGACAGGTTTACTCGGCGGGTTTTTATCTTGCCACGAAAAGGAACAAAAAGAAATGACCGATTCTTGTCCATTCTCCGTAGCAGAGCTACTGCGAAGGATGAAATGCTTTATTCTCGATACTTGATGCTCGCCGTCATTGCGAGGCCGAAGGCCGTGGCAATCTCTATTCCAGTCATTCCGCACTCGATGCGGAATCCGCATACGATATACGAGAGACGAAATTCCCTTGACATTTAACCTGTATTCTAATAGTCTCATATTGCTGTAGATGCAAGCGGAACAAACGTGAGATTGAACAATTTTTTTTGAAACCAACGGAGGCTCGAAAGATGAAACCTAGTTTTTTTACGCTATTGGTAATTGCAATGCTTGCACTATTGATTTCTCAAAGTTCAGAGTCGGCACTGGTTGAACTGAACGACCCAGTACTTGGAACAAACGCAATTACCCAAGATACAGACACAGGTCTGGAGTGGTTAGATCTGACATTTTCATTGAATCTTTCATACAATTATGTATCCAACCAGTTTGGTGTTAGCAGGGATTTCGAAGGTTTTCGTCATGCTGCAGCGAGTGAGGTTGAAAGTTTATTTGAAGCTGCAGGAATTCCATATATAAATGGATCAAGTTCGGCAAATATCATTCCCTCGCAATCCTTGATCGGATTAGTCGGCGCGACTTCTTTCCAGGATGGTAATCCGCAGGCTTTTGCTATTACTGAAGATACAACCCTATCGGGTACAAGACAAGCTGGAATATTAGATTTCTTTTATTCTAATGGCCAACCTATGTACGAAGCATCGACGACAACAACAGTTTATGGTGAAGCCTTTTCCTTCGAGACAGTAGGTCATTGGCTCGTAAGAGAAGCTGAGGAGTTCCCGCCGTGCGAACCCGGTATCTTTGGCCTTTTTGTAGGTGTAGACAACTTCACTGGATCCGACGAAGACAAAATCGCCGGTGCACAGGATGCAATCAAACTCTACAATACGCTAAATACAAATCTGCCTGGTTTTCACGGAGACCTGTTAATTCGCAACATGGAAGATGGTGGTGTGCCCAACGAAGAGATCAAGGAAGCCATCGATTACTTGAAGGAAGAAGTCTTACTGCCCCGGAGACAAGCTCATCTTCTATGCAAGTGGACACGGTGCTGGCAAAGGGTATGAGTCGTCCTCCGGTGACGAGACACCACCGAATACACTTGATGAGGCAGTAATCCTTTCAAAATATGACCCGCTCTGGGATGATAAGCTAAGTGAATACTTGATGGGAATGGATGATATAGAGAAATGGATAATGTTAGATTCCTGTGGATCTGGCGGGTTCTGGGGCGACTATAATCTAGACGACGATGGAGATTTGGAGAAATTATCAAACATCGCCCTCTTTGCTTCCGCAGCTGAAGGAAAGGACTCACATTCCTGGCCTTTCACCTACGAAGGCATATTCACGACTGCATTGGAGAAGGCATTCAGTCATGATGGCAACTATCTGTATGCCGACTTTGACCACGAATCGGGGGTCACTTTTGATGAACTGAGCGATTGGCTTGAGAGTCGCTGGTGGCTGTACGCGTCGCCGTGGCCGCAGCCACCTTTCACCGCATACAAACGAGGGCAGGATGACCCCATTCTGTTTACATCAGACATGTGGTCTCCTGTATCCTTTGCATCCGATGATTTCACAGGCAGTTTTGAGTACAAGCCAATTCCCGCTCCTGGCGCATTCATTCTTGCCAGCATTGGAATCGGTCTTTTCGCTTGGTTACGGAGACTCAGAACCACGTAAAAGTATATTAAGCACATGAATAATTTAGAACTTTTACTATTTTAGGCCTTCTTAATAAAAAATAGTTATAGAAGGATAAAAATTTGTGAAATGATACATTCCCAAAAAACTTTTAGTATATTCCTAAGCCATAGTTCCATTGATAAACGCTTTGCTCATCGGTTAGGAGAATTCCTTACCGCTTACGGAGTCACAACGTGGATAGATAAGGCAGAGATCAAAGTTGGCGATTCACTATTGCAGAAGATTACCGAAGGGATAGAAAAAATGGACTATCTTGGTGTTATTCTAAGCCCTACATCAATATCATCCGGATGGGTGCAAAAGGAACTTAGGATAGCTACAACTATGGAAATCGAGCAGAAGCAAGTCAAGGTACTACCTATCCTTTATAGGGACTGTGATATCCCTCTATTTCTTCAAGATAAAGTGTATGCAGACTTTCGAAACCGGTCAATGTTTCAGCATAGTCTAATAAAACTCCTTGAAGTATTAGTTCCAGGAGGTTTCCGGGAAAATATTCTAGACGTAGTAAAAAATTCAATTCAGGCAGAATTTTCAGCATACAAGGCGTTACCTAAGATGCAACTTCGTGAGATTGATAAATATTTTACCTTGACCGGCTCAGCACGCAAAAGAATAAAGCATGTATTGAATGACCATCGGAAAAGAAATTGGGTCATTAGTAATCCTCTAAATCCATCAACGTGTGAACTACTAGACATAAGATTGCATAAAATAGAAGAAAATAGAGCGATTGCAGCTACGGAGGAATACGTGTATTTGAAATGGTTCGACCTTAAGAAGTCATCTTATTCGTACATCTATAATGAAAAGAACAAACAAACGTACATTTTGGTGAAAGGAAAAAGAGGAAGGTGGAAGGTGGATGCTAATATCTATCCTCCGCCAAGAATAAAAGTCGGAGGTGGAAAATACTGGAAGGCAAAAAAGAGAAACTTGCGCTGACCTTCAGAGAATGTAGACAACAATTAACGGCATTTTCTATTCGGCTGCGCTCCCACCTTCACAGAATCTTCGTCGGAGTAGGCACTTCGCAGAGTAGTATAGCCCACCCTGCCAAAAAATCCACCTTTTGCTTGTCCTTAACAACTAGCAACAAAGAAAAGCTTATACGTAAAGCGCGTACGCGCTTTACGTATGAAGATTGTATAAACGATCTGTGGAAAGAAAAACTTGCTGGCCAACCTCCGCATATTTCGACGCGGACGAGTAAAGGACAACTTTGGGTAAAAGTGCGAAATTTTGCTTGAAAATTAGGCCGTTTTCGGGTATAATATTAGTTAGAATAAGGGAATAGAATCACAATAGTGGATTGTTGATAGTTCATCGTTCATAGTCAATCGCAAAGAGCAAATCTTAATTGGTTCACAGTTCATAGTTGATAGTCCGTAGTAAATCATTCACCCTGTGAGATGGCGGCTGAGTCTATCTCACGGGGTAAATCAGGAAATCCGCTCAATGGCCATCACCTCACAAGATGCAATTAAACTCGGCTGTTCAGGCGGCCAGAGCAAAATTCAAATCCAAACTTATGCAATAGGTATTATTGCGAGGTTCTCCTTCATATGCTCAACGCAATACAATATACGAGATACGCTTCACGCTTCACGAGATACGAATGTTATGCAAAACAAAGCCAATTTCAAAAGAGAGCAAATGAGCACAAGTCTCTATGAACAAAAGGATTGCGAAAAAATGAAAAACGCCAGCGACTTTAGAAAAACAAACCCAATCAAAGCCAATGTTGGTAGTTTAAGCAACTTGTCCCCAAGGGACTTGTTTGACCATATTGAAATTCTTGTCTCAAAGACAAAGTTAAGAATCTTGATTTTACAAGACAGGCTCGATATTCTACTTACTAAATGAGGCTCTTCGGCTAATTCGAAGAATTCAGGTAATAAGTTTTTAGGAGATTGATTAGAGATGTTAGGATGTCACATAGGGCGTTGTTTTCAAGTAACTGTTGCCGGCGGCTCCTATCAGGAAGGCTTGACCTCCGTTGTACAAGGTGTTCCGCCGGGAATGCTGCTCACCGAGCAGGAAATCTACGGAGATCTACTTCTTAGAAAACCCGGTGCGGATGAACTCTCCAGTCCGCGAAAAGAACCTGATTTGCCGATTATATATTCCGGCCTAAACGCAGCAGATACAATCGAAGATGCTGGGAACAAAAATCATACTAATGGCACTCCTCTTTGTATCTTGATTCCCAATCTCGACCGTCACTTTATTCACATAAAGCAGTACCAGGACACCAACCGCACTCCACGTCCGGGTCACGCATCGTACGCTTCATTCATAAAATACGGCCCAGATGACGATGCAATAGGCGCAGGGATCTTCAGTGGACGATATACCTCTACGATTGTCGCAGCCGGGTACGTCGCAAAGAAGATCCTGAAGAAATGCGGCATTGAAGTCTTTGCCTATGCCAAGGAAATCGCAGGCACGCGGTGCCCCGATATTTCCCACGATAAGGTGCTCGAATACACAGAAAACTATAAACAGATGCGTTGCGACCTCGATCCGTTCTATCAAGAGATTTATGTCAGCGGTCGCATTAATATGGATATGCGATTCCTCGAAAAAACAGCTATTCTTGCCCAGGTGGAAAAGGAAATCGACACCATCCGCGGCAAGGCCCCCAAAATGTCCGCCGATGAAATCCGTGGCAAATACAATGTCCACGAAATCGTCAACTGCCCAGACATTGACGCTGCACAGGCAATGGTGGATGCGTGCAATCGTATCTCATCCACGGGCGATTCTGCCGGCGGCGTGGTCGAGGTGGTTGTCACCGGTGTACCAGTAGGGCTCGGCGAACCCGTCTTCTGCAAACTTGATGCCGAATTGGGACGAATGATGGGCATCGGCGCGGTCAAAGGCGTAGAGATTGGGGCTGGCTTTAATGTTAAAGACATGACCGGTTTTCAGAACAACGACCAGATGCGGGCCAAAAACGGAAAGGTTATATTTGAGTCAAACAACGCCGGCGGCATTACAGGCGGGCTTACAACAGGTCAACCTATAATTGTCAGACTCACCGTAAAACCCACATCCACAATAGACAAGCCGCAGAAAACAATCGACAAGTATACGTTGGAAAATAAAGAACTTGCGGCTATCACGAGACGCGATCCAACGATTGTAGCTCGCATTTGGCCGGTCGCTGAGAATTACACTGCGCTTATCATCCTCGACAACTTGCTCATGCACTACGGCTATCAGGCACTAAAGGCCAAAGTGGCTAAATGAAAACGCCTCCGATTCTATTGCCGGAGGCGTGGGAAACTCACGCTCAACTTCATATATCCGGTCACTATAAATCGCAATCTGTGCGCTGTATGTGGTGTGTCATCTTGTAGGTACAGCAGGCGAGGGGTCAGTTTTGTTACCATATACATCACGTGCCCAGACACGGAACCGCAAACCTTGTCCAGCTCTACCCACGCGCACAGTGTACGTATTGTCCACTTGCCAGAGGCTACTGAGACGCGGCTCATCAACGCACTCGAACCAGTACTCCACACCGCCGCTTTCGTCTGTAGCCACTACTGCTGTCATCTCAGCATAATAGTCGAACGCTCCACCACCACCCCAAAACTCACTGGGCATACTATTCGGATCAAACGCCATCGGATTAGGCGTCGGAGGAATCGTCTCTATAGGAACAGGAGTCTCAACACAAACCCAAGGTGACCACACGGTCTGATTTTGATTAGCCGATTCGTCTCTGGCCCTGACTCTGAAACAGTATTCCGTGTTCGGATCGAGACCCGTCACTATGTAATTCGGCTCATCCTGCCAGCCGCTATCATTTACATCAGGATCATTACTATCGAAATAGTATTCAGCGCCGTTTTCATCGTAGGCCCTGGTGGACTCCATTATAACCATGTTCGGTGAGTTGGCATCAATCGTCTGTATGTGAGGGGCAGGCGTTGGCGGTAGCATATCTACAACACCTGCGTATGCAACTTTAGACCATGCAGTTTCGTTGCCGACTCCGTCACGAGCTTTGACCTTGTATCCATATTCTGCACCTGCGGCCAAGCCATTGTCCTGATAGATAGGATTGTACTGCCAGCTACTGTCATGGCATCCGCCCTGGACACAGTCAAAGTAATATTCAACATCCCAGCCCCAAGCATCAAAAGCGGTCTTGGCCGTCATCCTGGCTGATACCGACGTTACCATATAAGGCCTTGTCTTCCACTCACTCGGATCTGGAAGCGGAGCGTTTGTGTCTTGCACAAGCCAGCACTGGCCAAAGAACAACAAATCTCTAAAACCAACATCAGTATCGAACGTCAGGTCTGCACCCTGGCACCAGCCGTCGATATCTGAACAACCTTCGCTAAGCCACTCAGAAGCGAACTGGACGAAATCGTTAAATTGAATGATACCGTCAAAGACCAAATCACAGAACTTACAAGGCTCTGCCAACGGATAGTGATAACCCATATCAACCAGGCCTCTATCAGGCACACCGTCCGTTCGCGTAGTGTACTGAGACATACTGAGATGACCTGCGAGCTTGCTGCCGGAGTTCACACATGGGCTGTTCCTTGACTGACCTACACGGGTCTGACTGAGATAATATTCGCCACGTGGTCCGTCAACGAACAATGGATCTGCAGAAATATTACCATTGCCCCAGGTTAGCTTACAACCTTCATCAACCCAGACGTCATTAGGAGTTGACTTGATATCACTGTACGAGACCATCAGGCTGGCACATCTTGGGTCGAGCCCAAATCCGGTTCCGACCGCTATTTCAGACCCCTTCAAAGCGTAGTTGTCCCAGAAAATACTATCGGTAACTGTGCACCGACTCTCAAATGAGCAGAAAAGTCCGCCACCAAAGCCGGTATTGTCCTCTTCGCCGATAGTTCCTGCAGCGGCATTGCCTACCATCGAGCAGTTTGTGATGAGTGGTTCATTGTGCCAGTTCACGCTAATACCACCACCGTCTCGACCGGCTCCGTTGTCCTTGATCAGACAGTTAATCAACGACGGTACTTTTTGTCCACGTAGGTATACACCGCCACCGGAAGCGTTAGAGTGGTTGCCACTAACGTTACAGTCGCGAATATAAGCATCAGCCGACCAGCAACATAAACCAGCACCAAGGCACAAAACGTTGTCATCATTCGGATCGTTAACGTCAGTTGCAGCCGTATTGTTGATGATATCAGTCCCGATTATTTCTATTGTTCCATCAACATCAAGTAAACCGGCACCTCGAAGCGCCGTATTTGCTGTGAAATTACAGTCGGTTATCGTGGTGTATGCACCACTGGCATAAAGACCTCCGCCGGAGTCGGCTTCGTTACCGACAAAGTTGCAATCAGCGAACATAACCGTGGCGCTTGTCTCAGCACAGACACCGCCCCCGTAACCCATATAGGGGCTAAGACGATGATTTGGATCTTCGCCAGCAATTATTCCAGAGGTTATATTATCTTCAAACGTGCAGCCTCTAAATGTCACTGTCGACTCACGCCCGCAATAGACACCTGCTCCATAGCTTGGCATCTCGAATGAAACCAACGGCTCCATCTGCCTACCAGCTTCATTCCTTTCACCGCCCTGACCGCTCATGCCGCCATAAGTGCGGTTTCCAATAATCTCGCAGTGTACAAACGTCACATTGCTTCTAATGTCGCAGAATGCACCACCGCCGAATCCAGAATACCATCGGTAATCACCAAAGTATGAGGTTCTGCCTGGCTCTCCATAGATAGACCAGTAGTCAAGCCCAAAGTCCCAATCCCAGACCTCCCAGAGATTACCCTCTACCGTAGTAGTACTGGTACTGTTAGGCTCTGTGCTAACATCCGTGCCTCCGAGCCTACTATAGTTACCACCATAGTTGGCAAAGCCACCATCTTCCTCATAGTTGCCGCCAATACCACCGTCACCACCACGGGCTGTATTATTAATGATTGTGCAGTTTATAAACTTCGGGTTGCTGTCCGGACCACAGTACACACCGCCACCGTGTGCCCAGCCTGACCAGCCGCCTCGACCGGCGTTGTTATTTTCATCGGCATCTTCACCATCTCCACCGTCACCCGAATACACTAAGTTGCCCCGTATTATACAGTTCTTAATGACAGGGCTGGCTCCAACCCCGATTATTATCCCTGCGCCGTCACCACATTCGCCGTCTTCGCCATTAGGATGACCCTCATCCCGGTCACCGTCGTCGCCGCTACCCCATTGGCCACCGCAGTTCTCGATTGTAAAGCCATTTAGGACAGTATTGGCGTCGGCATTAGAACCAAAAGCAACTCCAAGATTGTGGAATTCGTTTATTCCCATATACCCATCGATAACTGTTGCAGCAACAGTGCATGGGTCATCGGGATTTCTGGATGTTATATGAATGGACTTGTCGACCAGTAGCGCATAGGCCAAGTAGCCACCATAGTACCTACCTGTATCGACCACAATCGTGTCCCCGTCTTTGGCGGCAGTGACTGCGTCCTGGATTGTTAGGTAATCACTGGGTACACTTATGACCGTAGGTACTGGCTTCCAGAATTCAACTGATACAAAGACACTCGCACCATTGATGGTGACAGCATTGCTCAACTCGGTGGATGAATCATCGTCGGTTCCCGTCCAGGTTTTAACCTTGTATCCTGGGTCTGGCATGGCAATTAAGTGTATCGTTTCACCATCGTAAAATGCGCCGCTGTTTGGCTCGATTATGCCGTGTGGGCCTTCTCCTCTATCAATTACCACGACGGTCAAATTGTATCTTGCTGCCTGTTCAAACTCGATAGTGACATGCTTATCCTCAGTGAGAGTAACAGTATTAATGCGCTTTGTTGAAGCATCATCATCGGTACCGGTCCATTCCTTGACTTTGTAGCCCTCATCAGGGTACGCCGTCAACGTTATGAGATCATCCACATAGCCCTCGTAAACCACCGCAACATTGGGATCAACATAGCCATGGGTCTCACCATTCGGATCCGGCACTACGCTAACAGTCAGTCGATATTGAGTTAATCCTTCACCGTAGTGGTAACCCATGTCAACAGTGCCGGTATCGCCGACACCATCGGTTCGCGTGGTATATTGATCCAAGCCTACATCCACTGCGCCGGTGCTTCCGCTATCGACGCAGGGACTATCAATGGGTTGGCCGGAAGCTATCTGACTAAGGTAATTACCCGCTGTAAAGTTAGGATCCTGCTCTATGTTATGGCTGGCTGGATCCCAGCTTCTGCTACCGTCGTCCCACGACGTAATTATACAATCATCTTCAACATTAACCGATGGGGCCTTTCTTGTAACTAACTCGATAGCAACCATAACCGCATCAACAACTTCATCGGCACTGGCCGCTTGTACCATCGGCCCACCTGTCCCCGCAGATAGATTCCTCAAATAGGCTGATGCGGCAGCGTCGTTACCAACAAGCAATGAAAGAATTTGCTTGGGTGCCGGCAGAGCAGAGGCTGCCGAGGTCACAGTGCTTAGTGTGTATCCGGTTGGAGCTTCAGGATCATGCGGCGGAGCATCAGCCATGAGCAGAATCGCGCGGGTGACTCTGCCTGGACGCCAACCTCCCAGAGACTCGCCGTCAATACAATGCATTAGCGCCGAGTAGACCGCCTCAGGCCAATCAGCGCCGCCTCCAGCTACTATCGAATCGATACCATCCACAACCGCAGTTAGATCACTTGTGAATTCTACCACGTCCTGATATGGATAATCATCCGGTGCACCATAACCGAGATTGGGATCGTTGAAATCTCTATAGTCTACAACAGCAATTCTATAATCTGGGATGTTTTCAGCTATCAAACCTACGATTTCTGTTGCGGAACCTTTTACAGCGTCGATGTCATCGTACATACTGCCTGTAGAGTCGATGCAGAAGACAATATCAAGTGGCTTTGCCGGCTCGTTGGGATCAGGGTCGGGTTCAATGTCACTGCATAAAATAGTTAGCGTTGATGGTCTCGGCCCATACTTAAATCCACTGCCAACTGCGATCTGGGAGCCCTCGTAGGTGCTGGAATTACCCCAGATAATTGAATCAGTCACTACCGTATTACTGTCATACGAGCAGTACAGCCCTCCACCATAGCCCAAGCCAAAAGAACCGGTGACTATATTGTCGGCTATCGTGCAATTCGTAATTTTAGGCTCTGTGTACCAGTTGACAGATATACCGCCACCATCCCGGCCGGCGCTGTTGCCCCTCACCAAGCAATTGTGCAATGATGGTGAGAAGATCGTATCTTGGTCGCTGCCTCCAAAGTAGATGCCGCCGCCTGACTTGGTCGCTCGGTTGTCTGTGAAGACGCTGTCAGAAATGTCAACTACTGAGGACAAACAATAGTAACCACCTCCCGCTCCCAACACATTGACAAAGCCAATAGCTGCATTAGGATCATTGGGGTCGTTGGGTTCAATAGGAGCTGCTAAGGCACTGTTACTACGAATAGTTGAGCCTGCAATTGTGCTCGTCGAATCAACTGAGTACAAACCTGCACCATGGTAGGCTACATTGTCTGTGAAGTTACAATCAATAATTGTCGTAGTTGAGTTAGACCAGTACACTGCTCCGCCGATACAAGCTTCGTCACCGCCAAAGACGCAGTTTACAAACTTCGCTGAGCAGTCATCCTCGATGGAAACAGCGCCGCCGTAGCTAGTGTAAGGATCATCATTGTTCTGAACCGTGGATGGTGTGCCATCGGTAGCAATAAAGTCGTTCGATGTGTCAGCTGAATTGCCAATAAATCTGCTGTCTACGAATTCGAGACTACTCATGTCACGGGCATAGACTGCTCCACCTTGGTTTTCAATCTTAATGTTTCTGTCCGGAGTCCGAATACCTGCGGCATCTATACCGCCAATGCCGCAAACACCGCCATATGTATTGTTGTTTGTAAATGAACAATCTATGAACTTTGGTGCGCTGTAGTTTTCGCAGTAGACAGCACCACCGTAGCCGCTATATTTGTAGTATGGGTCAAGGTACGCATCGTACGGATCGTACCCGATGATAATATTAAGTTTGTCGCCGTATTCCCAGCCGTCCCACCAATAGTTGGCGAATTTTTCCTCATGAGAATCGCTCCATTCCCAGCCACCACCTCTTCCGCCTTTGTCGCCCAGGGCGCCATCGCCACCGTTACCGCCATTGCCGCCACGTGCAAAGCAATTTGTAAAGGAGCAGTTTTCAAACATTGGATTGCTGTTGTATCCGCAGTAAACAGCACCACCGTAAGCCTTGCCGCCCCAGCCGCCATCGAATCCTACAGTGTGTTGTTGAGTACCAGGGTCACCCGGTGCGCCATCGCCACCTGTGACTGAGCAATCTACAAAGACACAGTTGCGAATTGTAGGTGAAGCATTGAGAATCTGCATCGCACCACCGTACATACTCTCACCATAATAACCATCGTCATTCTCAGGACTGACATTTACTGTAACAAGACCATCACGCTGCGCATTCCTTATGGTAATGCCATCAATGATTGCCTCGGGGCCAACGTTAAAGATGCGGAACCAGTAGCTATCAAGGACCGTGGCTGCGACAACTTCTGGATCGTCGGGATTGGTGCCCGTAAGAGTAATTGCCTTGTTGCCTATCTCGATCATATCAGTGGCCCATACCCGATATGGATGAATCTTAGGAGGATAATACTCGCCGGTCTCCACAATAATGACATCACCATCATTTGCATCATCAATCGCATGCTGGATTGATGTGTAATCGGTGTCACTACCTACAACAATTGTCCTTGTCTGTTCAAAGGCAATAGTCACATGCCTATCCGTCTTCATGACGACAACATTTGTTAGAGGCTTTGAACCATCATCAGCAGTTCCAGACCAGCCGGCAACGCGCCAGCTTACTTCAGGCTGAGCTGTGAGGGTTACCAACGTTCCGGCATAGTAAGTACCACTGCTTGGTTCGACTCTGCCGTGTCCTTGAACCACAGTGACAGTTAAATTGTATTGCGGAATTCCCGAGTGGTCCGTGTAATGGTAACCGATGTCAACATCTCCTGTATCCTCATTGCCGTCCGTACGGGTTGTATACGTGCTCAAGCCACGGTCAGAGGCTAAACCACTGCCTGCATCTACAGCGGGACTATTCGCAGACTGGCCTGCTGCAATTTGACTAAAATAGTAATCACCGAATGGCCCGGTCACGAACAACGGATCGCCATCAATGTTAGTAACATCAAGCTCTGACGGCGCAATAGTGCTGGTCTGCTCTGCAACCGTATCATAAATCCCATAATCACCATCGCTATTACTATAGAACAAACAGTATTCTACGACCGCGCCGTCAAAGTCCTCTTCAGCTATTGCATAGTTGCTGCACTTCTGGAACACAGAGTCAGTAATTGTCGCATCAGAACTCCAGTCACAGAATATTGCGCCACCCAAAGCGCCCGCAGTATTGCCGCTGAAAGTACAATTCTGGAATTCTGGCTTTGCAAACAGGTTGCAAGAGACTGCACCACCTTCGCTCGTAGCGGTGTTACTCGTTAGCAAACAATTCTTTACAAGATGATTAACATATCCACCAGAGAAATTGATTGCGCCACCAGAGCCGTTAGCACCCTCGGCCACATTGTTCTGGAGGATACAGTGTTCGATCGTTGCATGCGTATCGGCGCAGACCAGACCACCACCCATATCACGGCCACCGGCCATATCAATCTCGCCAAGACCATCATCAGGATCATAATACCAGTGATCAATATTTTGGAGGTCGTCAATTGCGTATAAGGGATAATAGCGAAAAGCATCCAAGTAACCTTTGGTATCGATGCCGCTGCCACCTATGGCTTTATTCGAACTTATGACTGCCCGGCGTAAGGTGATATCTCCACCTACAAGGAATAAACCGGCACCGTTCTTAGCGGTATTATTCATGAAGTAGCAATCAGTAAATGTGGCATTGAAGTCCTGAAATCGTACGCCGCCGCCCCACCCGGTCATACCATCGATAGCCTTGTTGCCGGTAAAGACGCAGGAATCGACATCAATTGTCAATATTTTCCGGGTATTTGGATCGCCGGTATCACAATATACATCTACTGCACCACCATTATCACCGGCCTCGTTTCCACCAAACGAACAGTCCGTGAGGTTGGCGTCACTGTCGCAACAAATAGCACCACCATCTTCGAGGGCATAATTACCATGGAAACCGCAATCCCGAAGGTTTACACCATTACAATCCGGCCCAATGTAGACAGCACCGCCTACATAGTCTATTTCTGTCCTGGCAGTATCATAATAAGGATATGGATAATATTGATATTCGTACTTGTCTCTTCGGTCAATCATTTCGTTATTCTTGAAGAGACAATCGTTCAGATCAACAACGTTGTTCGATCCTACATAAACAGCTCCACCAAGATTATCCGTAAACTGACAGTTATTGATGGCGGTAATGTTGCCAGGCCCGGAATACAGAGCTCCACCAATAGTGTATAAATGAACTTCCTCTTGCTGGCCATATATACCCTGGTAAATATCGGAGTAAATAGGAAATACTTCGCGTGCCTTATTGCCAATGAATTTGCAATTAATGAAGTTTGGATCCGCGTCGAAATAGTAGGCTGCGCCACCAGCTATGCCAGGCTCGGGATACACATTACCAGGGAAGCCCACCCAGGCAGGACCCGGGTCGTTTCGCTCATTGCCTTCACCTATTGCTCCACCAGGACCGCCACTACCTGTCATAGCGATATTATTGATGAAGGTACAGCCTTCGAAAACCGGGCAGCTTCCAACCTCGCAGTAGATTCCGCCACCGATACCACGGCCGTGAGCTTCTCCGCCATTACCGCCAGAACTTTCTTCACCTTGATAGTTCGTACCAACATACAAGGCTGGCCCACCTGGACCACCGTCTCCGCCGCAGCCGCCTTTGGCAATATTGTCCTTGATGGTACAATTGATAATAACCGGACAGCTCTCTCCAAGACAAGCGATAGCGCCGCCATAGCCGGTTCCATAGCCGACACCACCATAGCCGCCCCACTGGCCATCCTGAGTTTCTTGCACATTTACCTCTGGATCGACCGGCTGCCATGACCAAGTTCCCGACTGGCCAGGTGCACCATCGCCACCCTGCCCGCCGGTAACGGTACAGTTAGTTACTATACAGTTCTTAATAGTCGGAGAACTTGCATTCTCGCATAGGATAGCACCGCCATAGCCCTCGCCGGTGGCGTCTCCAGCGCGTTCGGCTCTCGGTGGGGTCGTGTCAGGATTAGGATTGTCCACAGGGATCAGCTCGAACGGTTGAGGAGTGAAGACTCCATACCGCCCGAATGTACCTATAGGACCACGAATGTAACCGTTTCTGATGGTTAAACCCGTTACTATTGTGTTGGGATCTTCTCCGCTGTGGAAATGAAAGGCACGACGAGGAATATATCTTGTGCCTTGGCAGTCAATTATCGTGGACGCTATCACGGCCGGGTCATCCGGGTCAGTGGAAGTCAAGGTAATAGTCTTGCCCTGAAGGTCGATGCCTTCTTGAGAACTTATATAATGCACACCGGGGCTCACGATAATATTGGTGCCACCACCGCCTGCCGCAGCCACTGCGTCCTCAATCGTCCTATATTGAGATGGAACGAGTAGGTTACGCGTAATATCACGCTCGAATTCTACAACGACTGTCTTGTCACTGTCTAATTTCACCGTATTAGTATTGCGATTCCAGGAGGGGTCATTATCCGTACCAATCCAACTTTTAACACGATAGTCTGGATCGGGATAAGCTGTAAGTTCAATGACACCGCCGTTGTAGATACCACTGCCTGGCTCGACCGAACCATGGCCGCCACGCACAATTATAGTCAAGTCCCAGATGTCAGGCTCAAACTGCACAGTAACGTATCTATCCCCAATCATTGTGACAGTATTAGTCAGGGCCTTAGTCTCAACATCATCGGTACCGGTCCAGGCCTTGACACAATAGCCCGGCTCAGGATGTGCAACAAGCTCCGCAACTGCATTTATCGGATAGAACCAGTCATTCGGATCGACATATCCATGGCTAATATTTGGATCGACAACACACCCTTTGTCATCAACCACGTCAACAATTAACCGTGCCATATGATCAATCAGATAGTGGTATCCTATATCAACAATATTGACGTCGCCAAAACCATCCGTACGGGTCGTATATACATTCGGATCCAAGGCAACATTCGGGTCGTTCACATCAGCGCTTCCGGCATCAACACAGGGGCTGTTTACATCTTGTCCCGCAGCGACCTGGCTCAGATAGTAACCGTCTTTGAAAAGCGGATTTTCGCTGAAGTTGTGAGTGTTGGGGTCCCAAATGTTGGGGTCCCATCTGTCAGGATCCCAGCCGTTGAGCATACTGAACTGGTCAACATAGATAGGCTCACCAATAGGTATTTCGGGAGCGCCCATCATAACAGAAAAGACGTACCGCCCACTAACATCACTGTTGTGACTACTGTGAATCAGGCCTGTAGGACTACCATCCAAAAATGCCCCACTCAGACCTGAACCGCCTAACTCGTAGAATGTTCCGGGTTCACCGGTACCGTTGGAGAAACCCGCACGGGCCGTATATCCACCGAAGCCATCAACTCCCTCGCTTGCATCACCAGTTTCCCAATTGATCGTTTCGTAATTGAACTCCATATCGAAATCGCCGGGTGCACGGTCAGAACGGTCAATGAGAACCAACTGGAAGGTACAGAGCTTATCGTAGTGAATGGCAAAATAGCCCATATCGATCCAGTTGACACCAAAAGCGGCATGGCCATCCACAACACCGGGACCAAAGGTCGCTATATTCGGAATGAAATTGGCGTCGGCAGGCGGTCTTGTATCAACATCAGCAAAAAACGGCGCAATGACTGATGTGCCAATATTGGTAGTCAAACCAAACGGCGTATAAGTCCACATGTTCGCGTCAAACGTCACATTACCATTATTGTTTACGTAGAGCTGGGAATAGGCTTTGCCAAAGTAATTGATTTCGAATCCGATATTAACCAAACCGGTTGATTCGTCATCATTCGCAGGCAGTGAGCTGGAACTGAATCCAGGTCGGATGACAGGCAAAGTATTCGCGTCAATAGGAACGAATTTTCTGGGCTGAAGGTTATGTATGTCACTGTATGAAATGTTCACTGTGGAAAGCATCGGGTCGTATGGACTTCCGGCAGTGACGGCAATCTGCGAACCAGTTCCAGCTAAGTTATTCCATATAATCGTGTCAATTATATTCGTGAAACTACCGTAGGAACAATACAGTCCGCCGCCATATCCGGCATCAAAGCCGCCGCTCGTTACTATATTATCTGAAATAGTACAATTACTGACGATAGGCTGCGCGTTTCGGTTAATGGAAATACCACCACCATCTCGGCCAGCGGAGTTATCGTTTATAAGACAGTTTTTCAACAACACTTTCTCACTGCCGGATATCCATAGCCCGCCGCCTGATGCTGCCGCCCGATTATTAGTTATCCAGTTATCGATAATATCCGATTTTGTCTGAAAACAGCACAATGCTCCGCCAGAGCCCGACATTTGCTGAATGGCAGATACGTTCGGATCATTGGGGTCACTCGTGGGTCTGGATACGGCTTGATTTGCACCAAAATAGCTTCGGGCAACTTCAACTGCCCCACCTGCAAAGTAAGCACCGCCGCCACGGAATCCACTGTTATCAAAGAAGCTGCAGTCCTCGACAAGAGACTGTGCATCCCTACCAAAGACTGCCCCGCCAACGGTGGCCTGGTTGCCGGTAAATATGCAGCTTTCAAAGTTTGGGGTCGCATTTTCATGGAAGGCTACCGCACCACCGAAACTGACATATCTGTATGCGTTTCCTTCGGGAGAATTCATATCAGCGACGTTATCATTGAATTCACAACCGATAAACACCGCAGAGCTGTTTTCCTCGCAAAATACCGCACCACCTGAAGTGTCGATCTTCCAATTAGTACTCGGCTCGTATCTTAAGCCTTCGATCTGGCTCAGGCCAGAAATACCACAAGTACCACCATTACTGCGATTATTCGTGAACGTACAGTGCATTAATAATGGAGAGCTGCTACCATCGACATATACTGCGCCGCCATGGCCGCTATATTCCGTGTAATGCCCGAATGGACCCCATTCATAGGGCGTAGGTGGAGGACCAGAATAATACCAACCGCCACCACGTCCGCCCCAGCCCCCTTGATTGTCAGCGTCGCCACCGTCACCGCCGTTTCCTCCATTAGCTCGGCAGTTCTGGAAGGTACAATTGATAACATATGGATTGCTGCCATACAGACAGGCCATCCCACCACCATAGGCTCCGCCAGGCCAACCACCGTGGCCGCCATCTGGATGTTCGGCGCCACCGTTTGCACCAGTACCACCGTCGCCGCCGCTCGTATTACAGTCAGCGATTATGCAGTTCTTAATAGTAGGTGATGCCATATAGCAGACTACTGCACCAACTAAGCTGGAGCCTTGCGTGCCATCCCAATAAGGTGGCTCGAAGCCTGTATCACCATCTAATCCGTCCGTACCATTTAGAGTAAATCCCCTAATAGTAATACCGCTCAGAACCGTGTCACGATTCACCATGTAAAATACGAACGGCTGGCCAACACCAGCCTCGTCGCCGTAACCCTGCGATATAACTGTTGAGGCAACAACACATGGGTCATCCGGATTCGTGCCGGTAATAGTAACTGCCTTACCTTCTATCCAAAAACCTTCTTGAGTTAGATAAGGTTCGTTGGCCGCCGCAATTACAATAATGTCCCCATCTTCTGCAGCATCTATGGCAGCTTGTAGATAAGTGTAGTCACCAGGAACATCAATAGTACGCGGCAGATAGAACGTCACTTCCACTTCCTTGAATTCCCTGCCCTGCGGGTCTATAAAAAACGGCTCATCCATAGTCACGGTATTAGTCCGTACTGTTGAGTAATCGTCATCCGTTCCGCTCCATCTGACCGCACTTGCGGGATTAACTGGAGTGGCAGCAAGCTCAACAACTGTGCCACGCGGATACGAACCGGTGCGCGGACTGACCCTACCATCACCGCCCACAATACGAGCACGCAATCTAACTAAGATAGTCTGAAATTGAGCAACAATAGTCTTATCCGAATCCATGGTGACAATATTGATTTGAACCACCTCGACCTTCCCTTCATCAGTGAGGTCTCTGCGGGTATCATCATCGGTTCCGCTCCAGGCTTTGAACTGATAGACATTAGGATCAATGGGCGTTGCTGTCAGAACCACCTGAGTGTACTGGGTATAGGTATGAGGATTGCCCGACGGGTCGGGAGTGATTGAGCCAACTCCACCAGGGTCAACATCCGTCGTCAAGAAGTACTGGACAGTGGGTATTGGATCATTGTAATGATAACCTATATCAACTCGCCCCAAATCCTTATGACCGTTGGGATCTTCATAGTTGTCCGTACGAGTTGAAAACAGATGCATTTCCAGCGTGACCGCCTCATCGCTCCCAGCATCTACAGCAGGGCTGGTCGCATCCTCCGGATTAATATTCGGGTCGACAATCTGGCCGTTGGGGTCTAATATCTGTCCAGCTTCATACTGGCTCAAATAATAATTGCCCAATCGGCCGCGGACAAACATCGGATCACCGCTAAAGTTGTTCCTGCCAGACAACACGTTGCCCGGCGATGGTCTATCGACAAAATAGGCTGTGTCACTGTCTTTGTCGTAGTAATCACCGTCCTTATTGAGGTAGAACAAACAGAATGTCACGTCAATGTCGGCATCTTCGTCGTACTCGTAGATCGCGATATCATTGTTGTCATTGAATATACAATTTGTAACTGTAGGTGATGATATTCCCACACAGCACAATGCGCCACCTACTCCATCGTAATCATTGCTGGAGTTGCCGACGAATGTACAGTTAAGAATTGTAGGTGAACTATCAAAACAAAATACGCCACCACCATCCCAGCTATCGACGGAATTATTAACTATAAGACAGTTTTTAACCAGTGGAGAAGTGCCGTTACAATAGATTCCACCACCGTCATAATCAGCAACGTTGTCGGTTATCGTGCAATTTACGATGTTAGGCTCTGAGCCCTCGTCGCAATAGATGCCTGCTCCGTCCCATGCCGTTCTGTTGCCGGTGATTACACAGTCGCTGATATCAGGTGAGCTGCCGATACAAAAGATGCCGCCGCCTTCCCATTCCGCCATGTTGCCGCTAATTGTACAGTGACTGAATTTGGGCCTGGAGTCCTCGTCGCAATAAATGCCGCCGCCTTCACCCGACGCACTGTTTCTTACTATCGCACAATTAAAGAGGTTCGGCTCCGAATCTCCGGCGCAATAGAGACCTCCACCATTGTCGCCTGTCATATTGCTGGCAATATTACAGTCGCTTATCTCGGGCAATGCGTTACTACCACAAAAAACGCCACCGGCACTATTGCCGGTAACAACACACTCGTTGATTTGTGGCGAGGAGTTCTCAATGTGCGTACCAACTGTACCATCGACAATCGTAAATCCCCGCAGAATCGTACCGGTACCTTCACCCTGGTCAAACGTCACTACTGTACCGTCATCGAAAAGGCCGGAGATATACGTGTTCTCCGGCGAAGGAGTACCGAACAAGGGGGGAGCATTCACATCGCCACTGCGTACAGTGATTGTCTTTCCCTTGAAGTTGACGGATTCAATATACCAGTGATTTGAATCAGCTATGATGACGTCGTCAGTCCTCGCAGCATCTATCGCCTGCTGGATAGTCGGGTATCTACGGTACGTCCTCGTAATTATTACGGAACCAGGTCTGCCCGTAAGCAGGGCCTGGTAAAGGTTCAATCTACCACCTGAGACACACAAACCCGGTAGCACTGGGTCAACCGAGCGCATAATTATTTTCTTTACTTGGACATGAGTCAAACCAGGACCAATAGCTCTCAGTAGAGCGCAAGCACCAGCTACATGAGGCGCAGCTTGCGACGTACCACTCAATACCCCATAATCCGTGTCTAACTCCAGATCGGCCATAGCATCGGTTTCAAATGTCGGCAAGGTACTGAGGATTTCATTGCCAGGAGCACCTAAATCGATTCGCCTGGCGCTGTAGTTGGAAAACCAGGCCCTAAGGTCAAACTCGTCCGTTGCCATAACTGAAATGACATTGTCCAGGCCCTCCACACCACCGAAGGCTGCCGGATATAGTGCACCAAAACCTGGTGTATTTGCATCACTATAACCGTCATTGCCTGCAGCGGCCACGAGAAGCACCCCTGCCTGTCCTGCAGCAGCAATGGCGTCATAGAGCGACTGGTCGTAATAATAACTTCCCCAGGAGGCGTTTATAATATCGGCACCCATAGTAACAGCATACTGAATGGCTGATACGGCCGACGCTACCGTCCCCTCACCCTCAGCATCGAGAATCCTCAGGGACATCAACCTGACGGACCAGCAGACACCGCTGATACCGGTTCCATTGTTGCCCACTGCGCCGATGATACCGGCTACATGAGTGCCGTGAAAATGTTCGTCGTTCGGATCACCATCATTATCAACAAAATCAGCACCGTAAAAATCGTCCGCGTAACCATTTTCATCATCATCCACGTCGTTAATATCGTTCGCATCCACGGTGCCTGGCACGTTTACCTCGCCATCATTTATCCACATGTTATTTGCAAGGTCGGGATGATTATAATCAATACCTGTGTCCGCCACTGCAACAATGATACCAGGAGCATTACTGAGGATGTTCCAGGCCTGCGGCGCATCAATATCGGCATCCTCTAATCCGCCTGTCTGCCCAACGTTGTTCAGCGCCCATTGATTAGTGAACTGGGGGTCGTTTGGGATGACCAGCGCTCGAATCTTGTAGTTTGGCTCGGCGTACAAGACACCAGACGACTGCATGAATTTGTTGATGGCATCTGAAACCGACGTTCCCTCAGGCAGTTTTACAAGAGTAAGGCCTGATACGACTCGGTCATATTCCTCATCAACAGAAGCACCTGCGACTATGAAATCTGAGACTGCTGTACGGATTGCCCATTTGGTCCTCGGGCCATATATGGCTTGTCCACGTCGTGGTAAGGCATCAGTCTCAACAAAACGAACAATCAGCTCGCCAGGTTTAAGAGAAGCCGCCGATTCATAGTGATACTGCAACAAATCCGCGACCGGTAACGTCGAAAAATCCTCAGCAGATACAAACCCGGCTTGCGCGCATATAACGATTATTGAGCCGACCAGAAGCCGCCAAGTTCTGCGTTGCGTAGCAAACCGCCAACTCTTCGGTCGCTTCTGAATCTGTCGCCTCATTTGTCTGCTTCCTGTCTTCTCTTTCCCTCTAATTCGTCAATATAGTAATGGGTGATAAACCCCACTTTCGCGATAAGCCCCAGAGAATGAAAAACATCTCAAAATTGATTCTCCATCGCAGCAATTGCCTCTCTTTCACTTTCGTCCTGAAGAATTATCGTCGGCTTGACCAGGATAAGTAGAATTTTATGATCTCTAACTTTGCTGCGATTAGTGAATGCTCGACCAATCAAAGGCAATTTGCTCAATACGGGCACCCCCACTTCCTTTGCGACTTCTGCGGTGATTTTCTGACCTCCCAGTAGTAACGTGCCTCTATCCGGTACGCTTACACGCGTCATAACCTGCGACATTTCTGTCTCAGGAACGGTTACATCATATTCAGCAACCTCGCCTTCGGCACCCACAGGTCCCTCAACCCTGTGTGTCCTGAACCTGAGCAAATCCTGCTGCTGGGTAAGTATGTTCAGAAGCACATTTTTCTTATCACGAGAAATAGTTGGTGTAATATTCAAAACACTGCCAACGGGAATCATACCCACATTCTGTTGCACAGCAGAAGTCGTACCACCGCCGCCAGCATATGCACCGCTATATGCGCCATACTGGACGTTGGGTGGCAAAGCGTATGAAATAGTATTCTGGACGTAGAACGAAGCTGACTCTCCACTCAAAACGGTAACTTTTGGAGCAGTCAAGACCTTGGCATCCGCGTGAGCCTGGGTTGCACGAAGAAGCAAACTGACCTCCAGATCATCAAGCCAGGTCCCGTAGCCACCTTGGATACCGATGGCTGACGGAGTGCCTTCTCCTCCCCAACTACCCGGTATTTTCGTTGCCTCCGATCGAGCACCAAGAAAAGATTCCTGGCTGAAATTGACATCACGTATATTACCACCAAAGTTGTACCGTATGTCTAAGTCAAGACCTATATCTTCGAGGAAATTCTCACTAACCACCAAGAACCTGGCCTCGATTGAAACCTGGTGTCCGAGAGATTTACGCATCTCGTTCAGCAATTTCTCTATTTCTCTATGAACCTCACGGCTTGCAAGCACCGCCAACTTCTTGGGCATCTGACGGGGATACATGGTTATGCTTCCCTCCCCTCCATACTCGTACCAGCTCTCTGGCTCAATTGTTTCTTGAATCAAATATGCTAAATCCTGGGCTCGTATACCTTGCATATAGCCGCCGCCCATCATGCCGCCGCCCATCATGCCGCCGCCCATCATGCCGCCGCCCATGCCGCCGCCGTAGCCGCCACCCATGCCGCCACTCATGCCGCCGCCGCCGTAGCCGCCGCCCATGCCGCCGCCCATGCTGCTCATGCCGCCGCCACCGTAGCCGCCCATGCTGCCGCCCATGCCGCCGCCGTAGCCACCCATGCCGCCGCCCATGCCGCCGCCCATCATGCCGCCGCCCATCATGCCGCCGCTCATGCCGCCGCCCATGCTGCCGCCCATGCCACCGCCCATGCCGCCGCCCATGCCGCCGCCCATGCCGCCGCCCATGCCGCCCATCATGCCGCCCATCATGTTTATCATGCCGCCCATTCCCAGGTAGTTGGCTGGCTCGCCAAGAAGATCAGTGACATCATAAACACGTGTCTCCAACTTACTCGGCAGCGACTCCACCGTCGCTACCGTAATCACCCCACCATCAATGACATACCCAAGTTCTGCAAAACCGCCAGCGACTGCCTGCAACAACTTCTCCAAACCCGTGCCAAGTTGCACCGAGGGTATGCCGTCCATGTTTATTTCTGTGGTTGGTTCAATCTCTGCGTTGTCAAGTAAATCACGCCAAAGCACAACTATCTTCAACGACGGCTCTACCGATCTTCTTAGCTCCTCAACCGCATCGCGGAAAGGCATTTCGGGTGTTAGGTAAGAAAGGTCAACAATCTGGTCAAGCTGTTGATAAACAAGCACATTAGCAGGGTCTACTCCAATCGGCTTATCAGGTTGACGCGTCGGTTTTTGGACAATCTCCCGCCAATTCTTTGGATAGGTAAGCTCTTCCGCATACGGAATTCCAGCCTCGTCGGCTCTCAGTAACATATCGGCCTGTTGCTTGTTCGATTCTCTTTGTACGTCCAATTGCTTGCGGTAGTAAATTGTATCTTCAAGCGTGTCTTTAAGTATCAGTGCTTCGTCATTTTGTGGGTCGAGCGCTAACAGGCTTTCCAACTGACCAAGAGCTGCCTCATAACGCTGCTGTTTCTGATATGCCTTGGCCTTATCCAGCAGCGACTCTATCCTCTTCTGTCTGTCAATTTCCATTTGTTCTCTGTACTGCCGCTGGGCCTCTTCTGCCTCCGCACGCGTCCTCTCTTCTAATCGTTGCGTCTTTACCTGCTTTACCGCAGTCATCTTCTCATTCAACTGCTTCAGCATTTCTGTGTACTGCTTGAAAAGCTCATCACCCAGATGTAATTGGTTCTGGTTAACTATGCGTTGGGCGTTCTGAATACTTTCATCCGCTTTATCGAACTGGCCTTGGTCCACGTATTTTTGCGATTTATCCATCGCATCATGAACCACGGCTCTTGTATAGCTTCTGATGCTGTTTCTTCTGCGATTAATCACGTCAATGTGGCTGCCACGCTCTGCTACTGGCACAGCAGCAGGCCAATCAATCCGTGACATAGCAACTTCTGAATTGGCCATTGTATCGGGCGCAAAACCTCGTGACCTTAGAGCTTCAGGGTTCCCGGCTCTACGTCGACGCGATGACTCAATTGAGTTTATAGAAGGAATTTCAGATAAATCATGTCTTGTCCTGTACGCCGACATACCAAAAGACTCTGTATCCGCCGCTCTGGGTCCAAGAATGCCGTCGATCCGCAGCAGGTAATCCTCCACCGTTTTCATCATTATCGGGGGAATCGATCCGCTCTCCATGACTTCAACAAAGCCCTCGCGAGCCTTTTCAAGCTGGCCAGCATGGTAAGCTCTTATGCTGCTATAGTAAATATCAGCGATTTCTTCTTCTCTGCGCTGACTCAGGCGATTCTCCGATACAACAAACCCTTCTGCAGCCCCCTGACGCTTATCGGTTAGTCCCATAGATTCCGTAGAGCCGATTAACTGCTCTTCTATCTTGCCAAGCAAAGCCGTAATTTGGCTTCTTTCTGTATCGGTTAGAAACTCATTATCCTTGACCTGTTCAAGATGGTCTTTAGCTTCGAGCCACTGGCCTTTTAGACCCAACTCGTCAGCAGTCTGCCTGTGCTCCAATACACGATTTCTTTCGAGCGCAGCAGTATGTGCCTTTTTAGTAAGCCTTTCCAACTTACTGAGTTGCACAGGCGTCAAATATTCCTTGTAGGCCTGGGCCATAAGAAACGTTTTTTCCGCTTGTGCGTAATAACCGCGCTCATGCTGCTGCGTCCCAATTCGAATTAAATACTGTACCACATGACTCATCACCTGATCGTCATCTTCGTTAGCTTGTGCCCCCTGGGATGGAGCAACCTCCGATAGAATAGTCAGCAGAAATATCGATGCCAAAATTATGGACAAAGACCATCTGCCCAAGGACTTGATTAAGGAACTTGGCTTGCTCAAAACTCACCTCCTGCCAAAAATCACCCTCTTGGGAAACAAATAAACAAATTGTATACTATTTACAACCTCCATTTAGTAAGGTAGGTTGGGTTTACAACCATCTAATGTATAAAAATATAATTTTTTTTGCAAGAGAAAAATTTCACTGGGTTTCTTTGGCCGATAATATCAAATAAGCCATTCAGCAAGCTTATGTTGTGGGGTGTACTACCGAGAAATTCGCAACCTAAAATCCCCATATTATCAGTGCCCTGTCAGACCCTGGTGAAAGCATTAAAACCTCAATCGTAAAAGAATGCCAAAAGAGGCACTATGACATATAAAATACCCATATTAGCGGTCGAAACCTCAAGCCGAATAGGCTCTGTTGCAGTAGCAATAGGCCGGATATTGCTTACTGAAGCCAGTTTTTCGGCACCCCTCAAACATAGCGCCGAGATATTCCCCACCATCCAGCATCTGCTCAAACAGTGCCAACTTGAGCCGCAACAAATCCAGCACGTCTACATTTCTGTCGGGCCGGGCAGTTTTACAGGCCTGCGCATCGCCGTCACCATCGCAAAAACAATGCACTTTGCCAATGCCGTAAGAGTCGTGGCAGTCGATACACTCGATGTCATCGCAGCCAACGTAATCGACTTTACAACAACCGACCCAACGGCTGGCTTGTCCGCTCCAGCCACAAACTGCGAGATAGTCGCACCCATTGTCGATGCTAAGCGAGGCCAATTCTTCATCGCTGTTTACCAACGCACGAGTCAAGGAGTCTGGAAGAAGACTCTTCCGGATTCCCTAATGACCGCTTCGCAGTTTCTTAATAAGTCTGCTCGTGAACAGAAGCCTGTTTGGCTGCTCGGCGATGGTTTACCATACCATAAAGATAAATTCGAAACAGAAGGTACTCGATTTTTTGCAGAAGAATACTGGAGTCCTAGTGCTGCGAAGGTCCATCTACTTGGATGGCAAAAAGCTCAGGCAGGTCATTTCGCTGACCCAGTGACACTAACGCCCTTCTATCTGCGCGCACCCCAAGTGACAAAGAAAACCTCATGACGAAACACTTAATCCCGCGTTTTACGCGGGGCTTTGTTTTGGACATTCGGTAATTTGAATTTAGAATTCTTCCTTTTAATCTGTTCTATATCACCGAACAACGAACTTTATAATAATCAATCATCAATCGGATTGCCTCCATGTCATTCCGTGCTTGACACGGAATCCATATTTAACCCCCGGACCTGTGCCGGGGGGATATTGTTTAGCCCTGCCATCACTATGGCAGGGTTCGTCCTTATATTTAGCCCCCTGATTTATCAGGGGTGGCTACCCCTCTCACGCAATACGAGTCACGAGCGACGGGCCCCGGGCCACGATTCACGAACAACAAACTATGAACTAATCAACGATATACGCAACACAAAATGTCATCCTGAGCGTAGTCGAAGGATCTCTACTACAATAATCAATCATCAATAATCATTTCCTTTCATCCGCTCATCTCACCTCGCGACACAAAGTATGATCATTCCCCCCTCGTCACCCTGAACCCTGTCCCAGCAGGTTGTCAGCAGGGATTGATTCAGGGTCTCATACTTCTATATCCTCATCAAAATCTTGTCCCCCAATAATCATTAATCAATAATCATTTTGAAGGAGTGGCAATCTCGTCCCCCAATAATCAATCGAAATATCTCCGTGTCATTCCGGACTTGTTCCGGAATCCATATTTAGCCCCCGGACCTGTGCCGGGGGGATATTGTTTAGCCCTGCCATCACTATGGCAGGGTCCGTCCTTATATTTAGCCCCGCCATTCTCACCGCAGGTGGATGGCGGGGTTCACCTTTCATATCTCCGAACTACGAACAACAAACAACGAACTTTACAATAATCAATCATTAATAATCATTTACTCTGTCATTCCCGCGCGGGCTTACCCTGAGCGCAAGTCGAGTTGGCGGCTATCTAATCGGTAGGGTGTGCTCTGCACACCTTCATCACTCAAACATCTGGTGTGGCGTAATCAGCGTGCTGATCGCGAATCAGATGTTCCCAGAACCGCCTCTGCCAAATGCCGCGCTCCCCTCTTTGGGTTCTCGATGCCGATACAGGCACATCCTGACCGCCACTGCTAAGCCATAATTTCGTAAATCTCCTTTTTATCATTGCCCATCTTACAGAAAAATTGTCATCGTTCTCCGCCATCTTCCATATAAAATGACAATGGTCGGGCAAAAGCACAATACTCAACACTTCAAAAGGATGCGAGGCTTGGACTTGAGATACAGCTCGATGCAGAGATGTACGGGTATGAGAATTACAAAATATCTTTCGCCGGTTGTATGTCACGACGGTAAAAAAATATGTCCCACCGTCACGAAACCATCGCCTATAGTCCGGCATGTATATATTCTTTCATAATCCAGCCTTCGCAGCCGCTACGGCGGAGTAGGCTTTTAGAATATTTAATCACGCAATTTATTTCGGGGTTTGGTTAGCCCCCAATTTTACATTGGGGGTTTCCGTTTAGCCCCGAAGCCCACTTCGGAGGTTATATTTAATTTAATCCCGCCGCCCACGGCGAAACACTGAATTGTTTTTCCTTGGTCATTGTGAGGAGGCCGCCTTCAGCGGACAAAATATCTATCTCACCTCTAAATAATCGATTATCATTAATCATTTTGAAGGCGTGGCAATCTTGGCACCCTTGAAAGCTAAGTAAAAGTCAGATTGCCATCCCTAATTTGTCAATTATAATATTGACCTGCAACTACAAAGTATGTTGGTGTTTCTAGCCTAGCAAGCAGCCTAATTCGGACAACTACAAGCTCCTTCCTTCCCAAGTTTACAATTGATATCTCATGAAGTTCATTTGTGGCCCTTTCTGTTTTTTCCAAGCAGCCAATAAAGTTGTCTGTATCATCAAGTTCTTTGTATAGAATGTGAGGTAGAAGAAATGGCTTGAAGGCGTCTGAGCCCAATTCGCCCACTGCAAATGAATAAGCAATCTTGGCTAACATTTGGCAAAACTTATCAACCTCTGCTTTTGCCTCTGGCATTATCGCATGAACATTTAGTTCTACAGTTAATTTTTGCAGAAGGTCCTTAAAAACATAACTGGGAGATGCTCCTCGAATCCAGAATTTTTTTGCAGTGGCACCATGGCAAACTGATTCACCTGTTAGCATATTTGGCATAGATAATTGTGGAAACAATATGATAAAAGGATATTTCTCTTGTTCAACATCTAAATATGTCCAATTGTCGTCAGGTGTATGTTTGACTTTTAGATGAAGCTTCTTTGGACGCGATTTCCTTCGTCTACTTGGAAGATCATATAATAATCTCAGTGGTCCATACATCGTACGAAGGCATGTATGTTCAAAATCACTTGTCAATTTACAGCAATTGCTGCAGCTTGAATCAGGCAGCTCTAGTCGTCCCCCTAATCCGAAGGGAATTATGTGTTCAACGGTTAAACCTTCCGTTTTACCGCAATAGATGCAGTGTCCAATCGGGGCGTACACCTTCTTCTTTTGATCCGGCAGTAAACTTTTTAGACTCTGAGCAAAGCTTTCCATTAGTTGATTTCACCTACGCGTGCTTGATGATAACTAGTTGTTATATGATTTTATTGATAACACCGAATAAAGATATACGAAAAATAATATAACCAAATATGCAAAATGTCAATCTTGATTTTCGATATTGCGGGCCTTCAGTCAGTAGTTTCTATGTCAAGCGCTTCAGCCCGTTCTAAACACCGAACTTATTAAAAATTTATCCCCCTCAGGCGGACAAAAAACGTATGATAACGCACTTTCTGATGGACGCGAGTTTACGAGCTTCCCTCTCCTGCCCGAGTTTAGCCATTTCTTTTAAGTTGTTCAAGGTGCTGAATCATATCTATGGCAACGTTTGCATAGTTCAATGCCTGCTCTTGGGTTATTGACAGCATGGAATCTCTTTCGTGAGCTACCCTATTTCGAAGTATCCTCATTTCTTGTAGCAAATTTACATGATTTGTAGAGAGACCACCATATTTAGTTAACATTTCGATATTATGCATCGGGGATCTATACGATGGGGTTTCAGGGGAGATTGCTAATCTTGCCACCGCGGATGCTATCGCCGTTTCCAGACCAGACCATGCTAATAAAATAGCTGCTGATGGAGCTCTTTCTACCGCATCTAATATTTGGTCTTCTAATGAAGTGAAAACTGGACTTTTTACCACTGGCCTTTCCTCCAATACTTCCTTATGCAACTCTTCCGCCTTCTGTTTTACCTTATCAAAATCTAATTCTAAATCTTTGTATTTTAAATGGGCCAGACGTTGAACAATCTTAGCGAATTCTCTTCTGAACATAAATAGGATGACTATTGCCATAGCTGGCCAAGCTATACTTGATACTATTTCTGCAATAAATTGTTTCCAACTCATTTTGATCTCTCTAAATTTTGTTTATGGCTAACGATGAGATCAGGGTCGAGCACTTAGCGAGTCAGATAGATCCCATTGTTAGTGAACCAAAGATTTTGACGACGTTGGGATGTTTCCCTTTTTGATTAATTTCTCCCAGGCACCATATAGAGCTTCGGGAGATACTTCTCTATACTCAAATGCTGTTCCATCTGAAAGCCACCCGGAACGATGTTGCTCAAACCAGCGTATTCCATCTTCGTCAGCGAGCTTCTTATGACGAAAAGCATCGATAGAGAAAAAGGCTTCATTTGATGATCCAAACTTATCTTGATAACGGATACGAATGAAGCGTTCAATAGAGATGAATCCTATGTCACCCTTGGCCTTAGCATAAGCAGAGAATGCTTGGTCTAGCTCATAGAGGCCTACTCTGTTTCTGTCCCCAGCTATTGTTGCAACGAGCCCCGTCGCCTTTCCTGTACGAAACAGATTGAAGTAATAGCCATGGATTGGAACGAAAGCAGTTCTTTGCTCACCTAGCATTCCCGTCTCGACCTTTATGAAGACGATAAATCTTGGGTCGAGATCATAGAGGGGAGCACCTTCATTATAGATCAATATGCGATCCTCTATACAATGACCGATTGGCTCCTCAACAACATGTTTCATACTTAAATGAAACTCAGGCAAATGAGTGGTCATGTCACGATCTGCAAGTTGTTGGGAAAGCTCTATTTGGCTCTTGGCGAGCTGTGCTTGATATTTAGAGATTCGGTTTGATTGCAGTATCAGGCATAAAGCCATAACACCAAGCAAAGTTGCGGATATTGTCTCGAAAAACACTTTATTGCGATCAAGACATTTCCGGAATGCTATGAAGTATGCACGAAACCGAAACATATGAACCTCCACAGCAATGTCGTTATGCCACAATTCTCATCGCTAACATAATAATACCTGTGGCAGAGCTATACAATATTTATCCACCGTTCATTTGGCGGACTTTTCGTTACTCAAATGGCGTAAGCTATCTTTTGGACCGACCGATTTCAGAATTTTATTTACCTTAAAATCTTTAATAGAAGAATTTAATTAAATGCTGGCAAAGTCAGCCTCAACAAAACAAAATACGCAATGCGATATACTATCGACTCTCAAACTTAATACGGCTGAAAACCTCACTCGCTGTTTAACTCACTAAATGATTGTATCACCAAAACCCGACCGCTAAAAGCCAAAAACTTGTCCACACAAAGACGAAAATACAGAACTACCGAGTTGGTTATAAATTCACTCTTTTATATGCTCCAACTCTCATACAAAACAATACCTTCTTACATAAACCAACAGCTCCTCATCCCAAACAACAACAAATTGCAACGTCCTATAAGATTATTGCTTGCCCATTTTAACATCGTTGCTTAGCAAACCCGATGCCACATCATCACACTATTTAACAAAGTCAAGTCCGCCACTTCATACGTGCTAAAAAACTGCGCATTTTTGCTCAGTTTTGCTTAAAACGCGCGTGTTCTTTTTAATTTTTGCCAATTTTTGCTCATTTTAGTTACTTTCCGATTTTGCACTTAAGCACTTATGTCTTACGGACTTATAAAAATTTCCTGGTTTTTCCCTAATAACCAAGTGTCCAATTGACATATCTTTAGATGGCTTAATTACAGAGTTTCATAGTCGAGATTAGTGGGTGCGGCAACAAATATAAATGTGTAAAAAAAGAAACGGTCGGCGATCTGTCGCCGGCCGCGGTGTTTGAAAAATCCCATTCGACGCAATATGTTCGCTTATTTGAGCCAGTTTTCGCAGAAGATAGCAAGGTCGTTTTCATCGATAACGCCATCACTGGGAATCGATATATCGCAGGCAGCTTTCCAGTTGGCATCACCGGGCCCGCTGGCCCAGGCAGCAGCGAGAATGGCAAAGTCTTGAAAGTTCACAACCCCGTCTATATATAAATCTCCGATAAGGCTTGGTTCAGTTACCAGTTCGATACCTGCTCCGTTAATTGGGTCGAGGTTTCGGCTGTATTGTTTGTCGATTGCGTTGTTCCAGTGTTCGTGGACACCTAAGCTTTCAGTCAATCCTCCATCGTTGTTAGGATCATAGTTAACACCGGATGGAGGGCTGGGAATCAGTGCCGCCTCGTGCAGATAATCATGCGCACCGGACATGTGTGGATGGGTGAGCCACTCGTTGTACAAAAAGTCGAAAGCCACCGAATCGATTGCGATCCTATCCTGTGATAGGAAAATGCTTGACGGCCAATCATTGTTGAACGGTGACATCTGCCATTTAACCGACACAGCGTCCCAGCTTTGGCCTGCATAGAGGCCGTCAATTAAGGTTAGGAGCGTTTTGCCGCCCAGTTTCGGATGTCCCAGCAGGTCGACGGTTGCTCTGTACCTTCCCATCCCGGGCGATTCACTTGGTAACACTCTCGACCAGTGCATATCGTAGTAGCCGGAGGCGTTTGGTATTCTTAAAGAGCCATAGTGGTTTTTGCCACCCAGTGTGATTCCGGCGTGTTCGTGACCTTTCAGTATCGGGAAGTTTATGAAGTAATCTGCCTGAGCGAAGTGTGTTGGTATATAGTCCTGTTGTGTGACGCTGGTCCAGTGGGCGGGGTCGGGGTCGCTCCAGTAGAATGGCGCACCATAGTCGAGGGTCACAGTCGTTCTGCCGGGAAGGTCGTAGCCCGGTTTTGTCAAATAGACGACGCCCGGACACTTTGCCTCGACCATATCGTACCAGTAATTCGGCATACCCTGCGTAGGGTCACCTATGCTTATATCGCCGGGGCTGACTCCTGCGACGTCGGTTAGTTGCCTCAAGAGTGCTGCGGCAAGCTGTGGAGAGTTGTCTATTTGATTGTGGCGGTTACCCCAGAAGCCGGAGGGTTTCACACCATCGTTAACGCCGTACATTAATACGAAATTGACTTTTATTGCGATTTTTTCGCCCGGTACGTAGCCGATGTCACCTTTGCCCATTTGCTGGTTGAAATTTCTGAATATCGCGTCCCATGCGTTGGCGTCACTGCTTTTGCCGGTTAAGGACCAAATTGCCTTTGACAGCATTTCGTTCACAACCGGTTGGTCAGTACAAGTGTCGTCATACCAGTACGGTGAGCCGGAGCCATTCCAGTCGGTAGCGTTGGGATCATGAATCCAGGCGACTCTGCCCGGATGAATACCTTTGCCTTCGCCGATAGGGCTGTTGGCAGTGAAAGGTTCCTGACTGTAGGCTATTTCCGGCTCGGTGCTGCTCATCGCTGAGAAGATAAAGCCGATGCTGATAATGATGCAGGTTCCGGCAAGGACATAGCGTGCTCGCGCAATCGCACTTTTTGCCTTTCGATAGGCGGTTACTGAGCCGATTATTCCAAGCAGCCAGACAATAAAACCCGATGCCAGTGGAAATGCCATCCGCTGGCAGGGATACGTCGCACGTGAAGGCTTGGGAATTACGCGCACGAGGAACCAGACAAGTGCAGCCAATCCTATAAAGGGGGACAACCACAAAAGCCACTTGTGTTTGCGAGTTGACGGAATGACTTTGCCTGTCTTGGGACAAAGTTTGATTTTGCGCTTACTTTTTAGAAACGACATAACCGTCCTTCCTTTTTCTTTGGGGCTTGCTTTAACGACCTATCTCATCCTCCACGATGTATCAAAAAACCCCAGGGTGAGGAGTAAATGTTAATATTGTACGATAAATTAATATACCACAATTGAATAATTGAGTCAAATGCTTTTCTATCGTTGTGAATTTTTTACTGCGCAGCCGAATATATGTAAGTGGGCGGATAGACGCGATATTTAAGACGGGGAACAAGGAATTGGGAACGTTAGAATTTGATTATTTCGTGAAAGTTTCTGTAATGGGCCGGGTTGGATTCGAACCAACGTAGGCTCACGCCAACGGGTTTACAGCCCGTTCCCTTTAGCCACTCGGGCACCGACCCATACATTCGTTGCTCGTATTTCGTGACTCGTATATCGTATGTAGGAAGAATTGAAACAGGAAATAGCCGTTTGTCAAGAGACAAAATTCTAATCGGACAAATCGGGGCCTCCTGTTTCCCGTATTCTGTCTCCTGTCTTCAGCCAAAAAAGTACCGGACACCTTTAATTCCTCCCGGGATTCGGCTCTGTATAAACGTACATAAAAATATTCTTAATACCTAAGAAACTTAGGTATTCTTACCAACTGCTTAATCCTTTTTAGTATAAGTTTATAGATGCCTGATATCAAGTGTTCGAGTCTTGATACCTAAGATACTTAGGTATTCTTGTAAATCAATCAGCAAAGTACCAAGAACACGAATCTGGCATTAAATTATCAAGAAAATCTGCACAGCGGCGTAAGCCATCCCGATGATATGCAGCACAGCGACCTGCAGAAAAAGGTCTTTTCAGGCAGTCATAGGGACTCCGCCGTTAGGCGTCCTTCCGACTTCGACCTCGCCGTGCTGCGCACTGTCGCAGCAGGAAGGCTACGCCGGAAAAGCTGTCATCTGCCTTTGGCGTAAGCCATCCCTAACGGGACCGCCATCCATCCTCCGTCTTCTGTTCTCAAACTGTATCTCTTTCATTATTCTCTCCTATGTCGGAGCATAGCGTAGATCCGGCCGCGCAGCGCGACGGACTCGAATACTCCTGTCTCAGCTAAAAAAGTACCGGACACCTTTAATTTTCCCTCAGAAAATGCTCCTGACCCCTTTTCCTCTCGACTATTCTCGGTGAGCTTATTTAAAAACCTTATTTCGAGAAAGTTAAAGCATTTCTGATTTACAACTACCGATTCTTGTTTTGGAATTTGACAGTAAGTGTGGGGAGATTTATAGTTAAGCTATTAAAAGAGACCGGAAGAAAATTATACCTTTGCCCATCAACATCGTTATCCGGCAGATACCTTTATAAAACAGAGAAATAAGTGGTGTTCTAATGAGTAGTATCGAATCTGATCGAGAACGATTGAGTCAGTCCAAAATGATAACATGGCTTAATCGGGATATAACTATGACAGAGATGGTTACAGTATACTCCTCTGATGGTATATACTGTGCTTTCATTCCTGTGTCGAAGGTTGAAAACTGTCTTGCTGATATTTCATGGGATTTCATGCACGGTTGGGGAATGCCTGGTGCTGTTGAATATCATGAGGGCAAGAGCAAGCGAGTTGCGTATCTTCGTTACGGTAATGATCGTGGTATTGAACCCTTAGTTATCGACCGAGAATTTCATGGTATGCAGGAGGATTATGTGGAAATAAGTGAGGAATTTCGGCTGTTTCATCAATTATATCATGACCGTAAACAGGATCGTTATTTTAAATATGATGATAGTGGTAGCGAATATCTGATAGCTATCGTCGAACCGAACCGTGTTCAAATTCGTCTTAAAGAAATCAGGCAGTTCTTAGCTATTAAAGAAATGTATCTTTCCCTCCAATTTGATTATCGTGAGCATTCTGTATATACACTTGAAGAACTTGGGCTAGAAAAAGGGAGTGAGGAAAATCGTGG
>Ga0307427_1000062_pt1 | contig 89595 bp, 81 predicted proteins | sample SalMarWE160190MG_FD_202162 | JGI IMG/M metagenome (GOLD analysis project Ga0307427, IMG submission 202162) | Salt marsh sediment microbial communities from the Plum Island Ecosystem LTER, Massachusetts, United States - WE1603-190 | ecosystem: Environmental > Aquatic > Marine > Intertidal zone >...
TTCTCTTTTGTGCCAGTCCTCTACTTATACTTTCTCGCTCTTCGTTTCCTAATCTTTTGTATTTTTGTTTTTGCATACGAATGATTTTATCACCTCATCCGTTGCACTAAATCCTTGAATCCAAGTATAAATTAAGTTGAAAAGTATAATTCCTTTTGTTTGTCGATTATTTCTTAGAAAGATAAAAAATTCTTTTTCGTGATACTTTTGTGTATCAGACTTGGAAGGCATTTTCTTAAAAATAACAGTTATCAGCAATGAGAAAATCAAGAATCAAAAGAAATCATTCAGATTAAGATTTTTTGGAGGAGTTTTTATAATGTCATGGTACATGAAAGATCGTGAAGCGGTTTTACAAGAGTTGAATTCATCCGAAAATGGGTTGGATGAAAATCAGGCTAAAGAACGAATAGAAAAATATGGATCAAACGAATTAGAGGAACGCGGTATACGCAGTCCTCTGGCTGTTTTAGCAGGTCAATTCACAGAAATCATGGTGATTGTTCTACTCGTCGCGGCCGTCATTTCATTTCTCATTGGTGAAACAACCGACGCGATCATGATTCTGATCATTGTGATCCTCAATGCTATTTTAGGATTCACTCAGGAATACCAAGCTGAAAAGGCAATGGCTGCTTTAAAAAAATTATCTGTCCCAACTGTGAAAGTTCGAAGACGAGGAAAAATTAAGGAGATAGAAGCGATCAATCTTGTGCCTGGGGATATTGTCTTGTTTGAAGCGGGTGACCGAGTTCCGGCAGACTGTCGGGTGATTGAGTCTGTAAATCTTCGTGCAGAAGAAGCTGCCCTCACTGGCGAGTCGGTACCGGTCGATAAAACAGAAAAACCTATGGAAAAGGAAAACCTTTCACTTGGTGACCGGCGAAATATGTTGTTTATGGGTACCGCAATCACTTATGGTCGTGGTACAGGAGTTGTTGTTGAAACCGGGATGAAAACCGAACTGGGCAATATTGCTGATATGCTTCAGGAGGTCACTGAGGAGAAAACGCCGCTTCAACGGAAGATGGCTGAACTGGGCAAATGGCTGGCGATTGGGGCATTTATCCTGGTAGTAATTGTTTTCGCTGTAGGTGTTTGGCGTGGGGGAGCGGTTCAGGAAATGTTCCTGACTGCAGTCAGTCTTGCTGTGGCCGCTGTACCTGAAGGTCTACCCGCAGTGGTAACGATAGCTCTTGCTTTAGGCGCACAACGGATGGTCAAACGTCAAGCACTCATTCGACGATTACCTGCTGTTGAAACGCTTGGTTCGGTAACGACGATTTGTTCAGATAAAACCGGGACTTTAACTGAGAATCGCATGACCGTTACCGTACTGGATGTTGCAGGAACGAGGATGGACCTGACAACCCATATGGAGCATTCAGGCGCCACACTTTCAAAAGAAGAAACCCCAATCGTTGAACCCGATCAGGATCTTGCTCTATTGTTGGCTGGTGGGGCCTTAGCTAATGATGCCTTACTTCAGCCAGATGAGGACTCCCAGGGTTTTCATACCATTGGTGATCCAACTGAAGGTGCACTGGTGGTTGCTGCAGCCAAATTAGGCTTGTGGAAAGAAAAATTGGATCAAATACTGCCCCGTGTGTCTGAAGTGCCATTTACTTCTGAGCGAAAGAGGATGACCACCGTACATGAGCGAAAATCAGTCTCGGAGGAATCTTCGGAAGATCCTTATGTCGCTTTATTGAATTTATTACCTGATAATAAATTTGTGGTTTTCACAAAAGGAGCTGTTGACAGCTTACTAGAGATTTGTGATCGTGTTTGGAATGAAGGCGAAATTGAACCCCTTAATGAAGAATGGCGATCAAGGATTGAAGAAGCAAATAATAATTTAGCCCAGGAAGGTATGCGAGTTTTAGGCGTTGCCATGCGCTTCCTGGACTCTGCTCCCGACAAAGCTGAGGAAGACAAGCTTGAGCAAAAAGAGATTTTTATCGGCTTGACCGGCATGATTGACCCACCCCGACCAGAAGTACGGGACGCTGTTGAAGAATGTCGGACGGCGGGTATTCGCCCTGTCATGATTACCGGCGATCACCCCCTCACTGCTTTGAATATCGCCCGTGATTTAGGTATCGTGCAGGCTGCAGAGGAGCAAGAAAATCGAAAACTGGTCATTACCGGGCAGCAGTTAGCTGAGATGTCCGTTGACGAACTTGATGATGTGGTAGGAGACGTGTCGGTCTATGCCCGGGTCAGCCCGGAACACAAAGTTAAAATCGTTGAAGCACTAAAGAAAAAGGGTGAGATTATCGCTATGACAGGCGATGGGGTAAATGATGCCCCCGCTTTGAAGCGTTCGGATATCGGTGTAGCAATGGGGATCACCGGAACGGATGTCAGTAAAGAAGCTTCAGATATGGTTTTGCTGGACGATAATTTCGCAACGATCGTTAACGCTGTTGAAGAAGGCCGCACAATCTACGACAATATCCGTAAATTCATTAAATACACCATGTCCAGCAATATTGGTGAAATTCTGGTTATGTTAGTTGCACCGCTGTTGAACTTACCGATTCCATTAAATGCCATTCAAATCCTTTGGATCAATTTAGTAACTGATGGATTACCAGGTCTTGCATTGGGCGTTGAACCAACGGCGCCTGACACAATGGATCGTCCTCCACATCCGCCAAATGAAAGTGTATTGGCTCGAGGCTTAGGGACTTACATGCTTTGGGTAGGCCCGCTAATGGGATTTGTTGCCCTTTTACCCGAATTACTGGATCACTTTACTTCATTGAGTTTTGATAATGATGTTTGGGGAACAATGGTTTTCTCTACACTGGCGCTTGCGCAGATGGGAAACGCTCTGGCAATCCGATCTGATAAGCTGACTCTGCTGCAATTAGGAATCTTCACCAACCCAACCTTGATCGGTTCTGTTGTCCTGACATTCGCTCTTCAAATGGCTGTGATCTATGTGCCTTTCCTGCAAAATATTTTCGGTACCACAGCACTTACATTTAGTCAGCTGCTTCTCAGTCTTGGATTGAGCACAGTTGTTTTTATTGCTGTTGAATTGTTGAAATGGATCAAACAATTAGCCCAGCGAAAGGATAAATAGAAAATTTATCAGAATTAGGACAAAATCACAATTTATAAGGATAGTCTTCACAGTTGTATGACGACATGCGTGAGCGTAAGAAATAAGATTTTGTGCTATTGAAATTACTGAACCTTCAACACGCGCAGTAATACCTTTCGGCGTTGACCCCGGTGACGGTTCTCCGCTAAATACACACCTTGCCAGGTGCCGAGGTTGAGTTTGCCTTGATCAATCGGAATAGATAGGCTTGGGGGTGTGATCATTGTGCGCATGTGTGCAGGGGAATCATCTTTACCTTCCAGGGTGTGCTCATACCAGGTTTCTCCTTCTGGCGCGAGGTGGTCCAGAAAACGTTCCAGGTCACGCCTGGCTGAGGGATCATAATTTTCATTGATGACCAGCGAGGCGCTGGTGTGCTGCACAAAAAGAAAAGCCATCCCTTGCGTCACGGACCACTCCCTAATCATTGCATTGATATCATCGGTGAACGCGTGCAAGCCCTGCCCGGTTGTGTTGATATTGAGTGTCCCTGTTAACCATTCCATGAGTAAATCCATTCTTCCTTTTTCAGGATTATACCTTTTGATTTTCGCAGAAAAATAAATACGGTAGTTTATCTGGTCTTTTTCTTGCACTCTACCTTTATGAATAGTATCGCTGTGTGTTTTATTTGTTCCTGAGGATTCGAGGCAGGGCAGGAATTTGGCTAATATTATTATTAAATCTAAACAAATACAAATGGAAGTTATTCACAAAACTATCTTTGTCTGATAAGATTAACAGCGATTATTAAGTGAAAATTAATGAACTTCTTATATTACATTCAAACTTTTCCTTGAATCATTTTTATTATTCTTGCATGATAAGTTGATGAAGATAAGAATAGTGAAACAAAGTCACCATTGAAATAATTTAGAAAGCTGTTGTGGAAAACAAGTATCCAGTTACTCGAACGAAAATAATTATCCCGCGCCGTCGTGACGAAGTATTAACGCGTCAGCGTTTGCTGGAGATATTGAACGATTTACTGGATTTGAAGTTGATTATCCTAGCGGCTCCAGCTGGTTACGGAAAAACCGTTCTTTTAATTGATTTCGCCAATCATACCGAGTGGCCGATAAGCTGGCTGTCATTAGACCCATTGGATCAGGAGCCTTTTCGTTTTATTGCCTACTTTATCGCTTCAATTAGAGAGCGTTATCCGGATTTTGGTCAGAATTCGCTTTCTGTCCTTAATAATATGTCTCAGGATAAACTGGACATGCCCTCGATCGTTACAACGATCGTTAATGATATTTATGATAACATTCCCGAACATTTTATTGTTGTTCTTGATGATTATCATCTGGTTGAAGATAGTGAAAAAGTCAACCAGTTTGTCAATCACTTTATCCAGGACGTGGATGAGAACTGCCATTTAATGGTGTCCTCACGCCGCTTGCTGACTTTATCGGATATGCCATTATTGGTGGCGCGAAATCAGGTGGGTGGGCTTTCATTTGAAGAGATATCCTTCTCCGCTGAAGAGATTCAACAACTGCTGCTTCAAAATTACCACATCACCATTAATGATACAACTGCTGCGGACATCACCCAACAGACGGAAGGGTGGATCACAGGCTTGCTGCTCTCCACGCAATTATTGGAGGATGAAATTGGGGAGCGCATTCGTGTGGCAAGGGTATCTGGGGTGGGCCTTTATGATTATTTGGCTCAGCAGGTGTTTGAACAGCAGCCTGAAGCCATGCAGGATTTCCTCTTGCGTACCTCTATTCTGGAGGAGTTCAGCGTTAATCGCTGTAAGCGGGTCATAGGGAAAGCCTTGGATATCAACCAGCCGTGGCAGGACTTGATGAATAAAGTCATGCAGCGTAATCTTTTTGCCCTACCGGTGAGCGAGGAAGGCCACCTCTGGCTGCGCTATCATCACCTGTTCCGTGATTTTCTGCAGGATCGCATGCGCAGGGAGCGCCCCGAAGAGACCGAGATAATCACCATTGCCCTGGCTGACGATTACGCCAACCAGGCGGATTGGGAGCGCGCCTTCCTGTTGTATAAGCAAGTGCACGCTACGGAAAAAATGGTGAGCCTGGTTGAAGACGCCGGCCCAGAGATGGTCACGGGGGGGAAATTACTGACGCTTAAAGAATGGCTGGCAGCTCTGCCGCCGGAGATCGCTACTTCTCGGCCGTCTCTGCTGTCATTGCAGGGGGCGATTCTAATGAGTATGGGTGAGGTCAACCAAAGCATTGTTCTGCTGACGGAAGTAATCGACCGACTGTCAGAGAATGAAGATGATATCGAAACTCTCGCGTTAAGTTTGAACCGAAGGGCTGCTGCTTACCGCATGTTGGGGAACTATCAAGAATCGGTGGAAGACAGCCGTAAGGTATTAATAATACTTGATCAAAAATCAGCATATGGAAAAATAAAAGCGGAGACGTTTAGGAATTTAGGTGTAACATATTATTATCAGGGTGAAATTCAAGAAGCATTAAAGGTTCTTAAACAATCCTTGCATATTTTTGAAAGTTTTGACGACCAGCAGAACATACCTAAATTATTATTCAATATCGCTGTTCTACATAAAGTAACCGGGGATTACGTTTTAGCAGAGATGATGTATGAGGAAGCATTGGATTACTGGAAGTCGGGTGGTAATCTTGTTTGGGCATCTGAGTTAATTAATAATCTGGGGATATTGCAGCAGCTTCGTGGTGATTATGAGACAGCGGCTAAGAATTTTGAACAAGCGATTGAATATGCACGAATAAGCAACTCTCCAAAAGCTGAGAGTCTCAGCTTAACCAGTCTTGGTGATCTATATCGCGATTTGGATGCTTACAGGGAGTCATTGGATGTATATAAGAAAGCTCAGTCAATAGCCAAACAATTGGGCGATGGTTTCATGTTGTTCTATTTGGACCTGGCAGAAGGTGTCTTGAATCGAATGTCCAGGGATTATCCAAAGGCTAAACTCTCCTTTGAATCCGCTGAACGGAAAGCCGAGGACAGCGACTCTCTTTATAATATGAAGTTACATAATTCAGAATGGGCAATGTATCATCTGACGCAAGGTTTATATTCTAAGGCATTTGAGTCCTCCAAGACTGCTTTCGAGTATTTCGACAGCGAAGGACATGAAAACGAATCCCTGCGGTCAGCCTTCACCTGTGCCCTGGCACTCGCTGGAGAGGGGGATAAGGATAGAGCCCTAACCTATTTGGAAAAGGTTTTGCCCACGTTAATGGAAAATGATTATGCCACCCCGCTGATCATCCAGGCGAGGGAGTTTAAAAAAGTATTAACTTCCGTCAAAGGTAAACACACCCTTAAGAAACAGTTCTCTCGTATTCTTGAGCGGGTGGAGAATTTTGAGGAAAAATTACCCTCCATGCGCCGCAATATCCGCCAGCAGGCGAAGATTGTGCCCTTTGCTCCACCGCGCATGGTCATCCAATCTTTCGGTAAAGCCATGGTGTATCTCAATGATAAGTTAGTTTCAAGCAGCGATTGGCAAACCCAAACAGCCCGGGATATGTTTTTCCTGTTCCTGGCGCACCCTGAAGGACTGACCAAGGAGCAGGTCGGGCTGTACTTTTGGCCGGATGCCACGCCAGATGAACTTAAATTGCGTTTCAAGAACACCCTTTATCGGCTCAGGCGTGCTGTGGGCAGGCAGGCTGTCCTTTTGCAGGAAGACTACTATCAATTTAATTGGTCACTGGATTATGAATATGATGTCGAAACCTTTTCAAATGCGATCCAACGAGCGCAGGATACGAAAGACGTAAGAGAAAAAATCGACCAATTAACAAAGGCGATCGAACAATATAAGGGGGAGCACCTTTCCGAGGTTGATGAAATTTGGGCGATCACCGACCGGCAGCAATACTATCAGATGTATCTGGATGCCCTGATGCATCTGGCGAATATGTATATGGAAAGAAAAGAATATAAGACCGCATTGCGCTATTGTTATCAGGCTTTAACAGAGGACTCCTGCCTGGAGAGCGCGCACCGTCTGGCGATGCGCATCCACGCAGCGACCGGCAATCGCGCTGCTGTTGTCCGGCAGTATGAACGCTGTCGTGTGGCATTGATCAAAGAAATTAATGCACCCCCATCACAGCAAACCCGCGACCTTTACGAAACGCTGATCCAAAAATAAGAAAAACTCGAAACTTCGCCATCAAATTAATAAGCTTGATTGATCGTCACATTTGACCTCTTTAAAATTAAGGAGGATCGTATGTAAAAAGTATATCAACACTGTTATGAATAGGTTTATGAGCCTGTTTTGCAGTGGGTCTTGAAGCCCTCTTTCCCCGATAATGAAAAGGATGTTTGAAAGATTACAGGAATGTAACTTTCATATCAATTACATAACACTCTATTTTTGAAAGGATTTACCATGAACAAGCTCTCAAGCAAAGTCAAATTTTTCCTCAGCCGTGCCGATAACCGCACCGTTCGTCTGCTCGTCACACTGTTAAGCCTGGTCCTTTTCGTCCTGGCTGCCGGTGCTCCTGATGGTATGGGTGGCGTTGGCATGCAATGATCCTGGTCTTCGCTGTCGCAATTGGACTGGCGGCGGGGTTCATTAGAGCAAAACTAAAAGGCGAACCATATCAGCCCATAGACCTCAAGTATGTCTGGCTTCTACTGGTCGCCACGTTACCGCAAGTCCTCGCATTTTTTCTGCCAGCCACTCGCGAAAGGATACCCAACCCATGGATCCCATTTATTCTAATCGGCTCACAACTCATCTTGCTGATTTTTGTGTGGTTGAACCGCAAAATTCCCGGCATGTGGGTCTTAGGGCTCGGCCTTCTGCTCAACCTTGCAGTCATCAGCCTTAACGGCGGATGGATGCCCATTTCACTGGAAACCCTTGAATCACAAGGCGCTCCGCAAAGCAGCTGGCAAATTGGTTCCAGACATGGGTACAGCAAAGACATCGTTCTAACCAGAGAAAGCACAACTTTATGGATTTTGTCAGATATCCTGACGCTTCCAAAGTGGATCCCATATCGAGTTGCTTTCAGCATCGGAGATGTCTTTATAGCCCTCGGTGTCATTGGGTACCTTCTACAAAACGACCGATCAATGCAAAAAAACAAATTTATAAGTAATAAAGGAGAAATAAAGTCATGACGAAGAATTTTCATATCCAACAGGAATTTAGCCGATTACTTACCGCTGCCGTTATCAACGGATCATTCCGCCAGGCGCTGTTGAACAACCCGGGTGAAGCCATCACATCCGGCTTTGGTGGAGAAGCGTTCAATCTGAGTGCAGATGTTTTAAGACGACTTTCTTCAATCCGGGCAAACTCCCTGGCTGAATTTGCATCACAGTTAGCCCAACTCTAAGTTGGTACCCTGTGTTGCAGGTTGTATTATAAAACTTGAACGATTACCAATTGAATATTTTCCTCCTTGTGGCTGTTGAACTGGTCTGGGTTATATTGCTACACTGCCCAGTTGTAGTGGAACGCAAAAACCACCGATCATCATCTGCCAAGAGATTTTTATATCTATCCTGTTAAGGGACATCAGGAATTAATAATCCTGAGGTAGAAAGAATTATCGCATAGAGAAGGTTGTAATCTATTTCAGTGAAGTTTCAATTCCTTTTGAGATGCGTTATAATTGAATCGATAGGAAAATTGGATAAGAAATGGAGGAAAACATGCGAAAATTCGGGAACCTGCTCTTAGGAGCATTGATTGGCGGACTGGTTGGAAGCAGCATAGCGCTTTTATTTGCACCTGCCTCTGGTGAGGAGACACGTCGTGAAATCGATCAATATTTCAAGAACCTTCAAGCGGAAGTAGCCCGCGCTGCTGACGAAAAACGCGCAGAATTGGAAGCCGAATTGGACAAGCTGCGTTCTGGAAAAAATGTGACCATTGAGGAAAAATCAGCTTAATATGAGAGCTTAAGAAAATATGTGGTATTTTTCGCCCTTCGGTTATTAAATCGGGAGGGCGTTTTCTTTTAATTCAAGTGAAAAGGGAGAGATCAGGGATATCCGGCTTGAGTCGGCGTTGGGGTTGGAGTTACTGTGATTTGAGGAGATTCGCTTGGGGTATTTGTGGCTGTTGGAAAGCCGATTGTTGGTGTGGCAGAGACTTGTGGTCGCTCCTCTGTCTCCGCTTTCTCCTCTGATGAGGAAGACATACCACTGATATCCTCAACATAATCAACAGATGTTTCACATCCTGGTTCGAGATACTGGATGACGTTTTCCCATGTCAGAGTTTGTCCGCTGTCATAGGCTTTCTGGATGGCATTGGATAAGCAGCCAGGGCCTCCTGTATAGTTCACCAGCGTGAAGCGCCAGAGATCTTCATAAGTGCTGACCTCTCCGGCTGCCTGGCGCGTTGTGTTGTAGATGATTTGTCCAACCTGCTCACAATTGGCAAGTATGCTGCGTGCAAAAATACTGATGCTGAAATTTGCCTGCCGGAGGTCGATTCCTATGGGGCACTCTGGACAGGCAGCGTTCACTTTTTGTACCAGCGCTCCCCGCAGCATTTCCTGTTCAGCAATATCTAAATTTCCGAATCCTTTTTGACAGACGGTTGTATCGAGAACAAGGGGGCAAAACTGGCTGAAGAAGTTGGGATTCCATAAGAGAACCGTGTCTGCGCCGAGATCACTCAGATGACCTAAACCGGCTTCAAAATAAGTTGGTGAGAATCCAGGCCAGAATTGACTCTCCCTGCTGAAGATGTTTTTCATGAGTTGAGCCGGCACGCCGGTCTCATCTGCGACCTCAATAATTTCGCTGTCAAACTGGTTTTGCCATTCATCAATCGATTCACGTGCAGCTTCCAATCCACATTGGTTGGCAATCCCTGGGGATTCCAAACCGCCATCGGGGCATTCTGTGACATTCACCAGCCCTTGTTCGATCAGATTTCCAGCCAGATAGTAATAGGGCTGGGTTGATATCAATCCATCGGGATGATCGGGAGAGGACAACCATTGGGGCGGACCGCCGACTGGGGGAAAGGCTGACCATATCTGTGAGCATGTTGATTCGATTTCGCCCATGTATTGGGTGCTCAGAATATCAACATACCATTGGGGTGCATCGTCAGTCTCTACATCGGGAGCGACGAAGTCCCCCCAGGGAATGACACGAACCTGAGCTGTAAAAATTTCAGAGGAATCGCCGTAACTTGATTCTGCCCAAAACGTGACCTGAATGCCTTTTTCGCCTGTGGCTGGCAGAGGGATGGTGCACTCATCTCCTTCACAGCTAAAAGGTTCATCGCCAAGATAACCCTGGATATTGATAATATACTCGTTCGGTAGGGGCTCTTCTGCTATTAAATGCAAGCTGGGCAGTGTATCGCAGCGATTTTCAGGCGGTTGAGGGTTGCAGTTAGTAATGTTCACATAGACTTCAGGCGGCAGTAAATCCACTTCAATTTCTCGTTCGCCGGGTGTAACGCTGGAGAGGTGCAAGTATAAACCCGGACAATGAGCCGCCCGATCGTCGTCCTCGGAATACTCACAAGACTCAGTCTCCAACCAATCTTCAAGTATTTGTTCGCCGCAATAGTATTGGATTTCCTCTGTCTCAGGCCATCCTTCATGTTCGATATATATCTGGCAGATCACCTGGGAGCGGCTCCAGGTTAGGAGCCACCATTCGTAGGTTGTAAAAGAAATATTGAGCGTTGCTTTGCGCACTGGTCCGTCAGCATTCAAGCTGTATGCGTCAACCTCATTGGGCCGCGTGAAGACCAAACCTATCAGGACACCTATCATGATCAGGATGGTGATGAAGAATATCCAATTATGTTTGATCTTTTGTTTCCACATACTTCAGTCTCTTATGGATAGGGATATCCAGGAACTGTTGGTGTAAGCGTTGGCGTTAATTCCGGTGTTCCGCCCGTCGTTGTAACCTGCGGTGTTCCACTGGTAGTCTGTGTCGGAGTCGGCGATGGTGTTGGTGTTGATGTACTGACCGCTGAAATGGTTACCTTTATGGCATTGGTCAGTTGCGCTTCCAGTGTTTGCACGTAATTGGTCAACGGCGCTGGAACCATTGCATCATCAATGGCCTGTTGTAAAAGAGCTCTGACACGTTCTCTATTTGGCAGGAAGACTTGTGCTTGGCTGTGCCCGGGCACCTCCCAGATGGAGAATTGATCCCACCCGATCATGTAGTAATTGATCCGATCAGGATCTGCCAACCGCAACGCCAGCGGAATATAGGACATCAATTCTTTCAGGGAGAGATCGGTTTTCACCCATTCCCGGTAACTGGCGTACAGCACGGGCAGCTTGGCGAGGTTGCCGTCATGAGTGAGTTTGTGAAAGATCAACCCCAAGAGCTGTTGTTGGCGCCGCATCCGGTCAACCTCATCCATGCCTTCACGATAAGAAGCATAGCAGAGTGCCAGCGTGCCGTCCATGGTGACCTGACCAGCGGGAATCCCACCGCAAACGTCAGGCATGGGGTAAAAGACGGTCACCTCAAGCGAATTGACATCATCAATCAACCATTGGAAATCGCCAGGATGGGCGAGCACGAAACGGCTTGGCGTTACGCCGAAGTTATAGGCAAAAGTCTCGCGCAGGGTCTCGATTCCACCTAAAGCATAAGCGGTGTTCAGTCGCTGCATCGTGTAGCCAGGAATGTAAACGTACAGGTCGCCCGGGATCGAAACCAGACTCACTTTTGAGAATCTGGGATGGATAAAGAGTAAATGTATCGCCTGGGTTCTTCCAATAAACGGCGGTTCTGTATCAGAACCCAGCAAGATCCAGACCAAAATTTCGTCTGAAAGGTCGAGATCTGTTAATGGTGGTGGAACAGCTGTTGCAGGATTAATACTGGGAGGCGCATACTTTTCCCAAACGGGTTGGTAGGCGTCTGTTGGTGTGGTGGTAGCTGTGGATACTATTTGTTCAGTATCTCCATTCCCAAATGGCAGAAAAGGGGTTGATGTCTTTTCTGCTTGTTGCTTTGGTGTCGCGCTGCCGCTTTGATCAATGGTGCTGTTGGTCTGGCATCCCTGAAGGCTGAGTCCCAACACGGTCGTCGTGATAAAGGTCAGCGCAATCAGTAAAAGATTTCTCCGTTCCACTCGCGCTTCATTCATATTATCCCAGGATCTGATTATAGCATGAATCGATCAAGCGCAATGCAAGTGTTATAGAGAGTTCTTACTATCGCAATGCATTGAACTGAGATTAACGTAAGTGTTGTTCGCCTTCCCCGTGCCCAATAGCTTCCGCCACAACCAGGAAATCTGTTGCCGACACCATTCCAACAATATTCTTTTCGCTATCCACGACTGGCAGGTGATGGATCTGGTGTTCGCTCATCTCCTTGGCGCATTCAAATATGGTTTGCTCTGGATCAACGCCGATGATGGGTGAGGTCATAATTTCTTTGACCTTTGTTTTGGCTGGATTACGATCATGAGCCACGATCTTGTCGCAGATATCTGTGGAGGTGATGATCCCATATTCGGGGTTGTCCTTGGTCTTATTCACGATCAAGCTGTTAAGATACCGGCGTCGCATTGTTGAGAGGGCCTCCAAAACTGTACTCTCAGGGTCAATAAAGACCACAAGATCGATCATCCAATCTTTTACAAGGTCCTGCATGATTATACTCCTTCCTTAGGTATTGATTCTTACTTGAAGTGGCTCCTTATCAATATCTTACATGATTCACCAGTCAATGTCTATGATGGCTTATGCTATTTTTTATATTTACCGATTCCCTAAATATTCCGATTAATTCAATTATAATCACATTTGAGATTGAAATATAGAAAAAATATCAATGGAGGAAAAAATGAAAGGATCACAATCAAGACTCTTGTTGTCAATTATTGGGGGGCTAATTCTAATCGCAGCAGGTGTGGTTTTCCTGTTGGACAATTTAGGGATGATCATGCTGGATTGGGAGTTACTCATCGGTCCGATGTTTGCACTCGGAGGGTTGATCTTTTTGATGGTCTTTATATTCAATACGGAGAATTGGTGGGCTTTGATTCCAGGTTTTGTCCTGATTGGGATTGGCATCATCATCTTCATGAGGAAGAATATGGAATCGCTGGCAGAATTATGGAGCGGTGCTGTCTTCCTCGGTTTGTTGGGATTGGCATTTTTGCTGGTGTATCTCTCTCATCGAACCCATTGGTGGGCGATTATCCCCGGCGGGGTGCTTTTGACCCTGGCAGGGGTGACCTTAATTCCAGACAATGGCGTCCTCTCGGGGGGTGTCTTTTTCCTGGGTATGGCTGCCACATTTGGGTTGGTGTGGCTCTTGCCGAAACCTGCTGGCCGGCTTAATTGGGCTTTGTACCCCGCTGGAATTCTGACGTTGATCGGTCTATTAGTGGTGCTCGGCGCGACAAACTTGATCAACTATGTCTGGCCCCTTGCCTTGTTGATTGGGGGCGGGTTTATCCTCTATCGGGCTTTACGCAAGAAATAGTTAGTATCAACAATTTGGGGTTGTCCCAAAAAGACACAGATAATATTTATAGTTTACTCATACCAACAAGAGATCTGTTTCCGGTTTTGGCACCTGTACCCTCCACGGGTATTGAGAGGGCCATCATGTTGTTGTCCTTAAATAGAGAATGCCCCCACGGGAATACCCATTCGGGCACTGTGTTCGAATCCCGGTTTTGGCACCTGTACCCTCCACGGGTATTGAGAGGGCCATGATGATGTTGTCCTTAATTAGAAAATGCCCCCACGGGAATACCCATTCGGGCACTGTGTTCGAATCCTGGTTTTGGCACCTGTACCCTCCACGGGTATTGCGAGGGCTAACTTGATTGTTGTTATTAAATAGGAGATGCCCCCACGGGAATTCGAATCCCGGTTTTGGCCTTGAGAGGGCCACGTCCTGGGCCGCTAGACGATGGGGGCAAGTGCACGATATTTTAACACAGACGGCAAACTACGTCAATAAGGTGGGGGACGTCCTTACTGTCATATTGGGAACGAAAAAGCGCTAGCGAATCTCCACTGGCGCAATAATCATATTTTCGAAAAGATCAGCCGCAATCGCTGCAGTCATCCGATGCGCAGCCGCTGCAAGTGCTGTTAAGGCGTCCTCGTTTTATTTCTTCATCTGTTGCGGGGCGCAGCTCTTGTACCTTTGTCTTGAAGAGCAGGTCTTTTCCGGCTAAAGGATGGTTGAGGTTCAACTTAACGGTGTCGTCGGTGATCGCAATGGCAACACCGGTGAAGGTATGCCCCTTGCCATCTTGCAATCGCATGGGACGACCGAGTTTGATTTCAAAATCTTCTGGAAAGGAGTCTAAGGAAACTTCAACTTCCAAATCGTCATCATAGTGACCGTAAGCGTTTTCTGCTTTGACCAGAACCTCTTTTTCATCTCCCAGTTTCAAACCTTCTAATTCACTTTCCAACCCAGGGATAATGTTGCCGTATCCATGCAAGAATTGGATTGGGCCGGAATCAATTTCATTGTCGTCCACCTTAAGATTGTACTCCAGGGTGACGACGACGTTTTTCTCAATAATATTACCTTTATTTTCTTTCATTATTCACTCCATGATGGTTCAGATGTCGGAACAAACCGAAACCTTTGCCGTAACTAATCAATCGATAATTTCGTTCATTATACTGGATGGGTCATGATATGCCAGTTTTCGCCAGTTTTCTGATAGCACGTTAATATTCAGAGGAAAATTCTAACTGTACTTTCTTTCGATATTAAGGGAGCTGGTAAAGTTTCCTTGAAGCATATTAGCAAGAAAAGCAGGGCAATTGCAAAGATCACACATTATTTCTTCATCATTAACATCGTCAAGAAAAACCTCATCCGTCGCCCTTCGAGCGCCACCTTCCCCTTGGCACCCGTTGGGTGTTTCGCTGCGCTCAAGGGGAAGGCCTTAATGCCATTAATAAAGAAGTGATTACTTGAAATTGAGAATGGAAAGTATAAAAAGTACGATTTTGCGATTACATTGCAAGAATAGTAGATGAGGAGCTTAGTTTTTCACTGGGGTATAATTTGAATAATCAGCAATCTAATTGAATAAGGAAAACGAGATGGAGAAGAGTCCCCTTGCAGGAAAGCCGGCGCCGCAGGAATTATTGATTAATATCCCCAAACTAATTACAGCCTATTACACGGAAAAGCCAGACCCCGATGATCCTACACAGCGGGTGTCGTTTGGCACCTCCGGCCATCGCGGATCTTCTTTTGAAGGGGCTTTTAATGAAGATCACATCCTGGCGATCAGCCAGGCGATTGTTGAATACCGCAACAAACAAGGTACTTCCGGTCCCCTTTATATTGGAAAAGATACGCACGGGTTGTCCGAGCCGGCATTGAGGACGGCTGTTGAAGTCTTCGCAGCCAATGATGTAGAGGTTATGCTTCAGGAAGGAATGGGATATACACCCACGCCTGTCATCTCCCATGCGATTTTGACCTATAATCGGGCGCGCAGCAGCGGTGAAGCGGACGGCGTTGTGATTACCCCTTCACATAATCCGCCACGGTATGGCGGCTTTAAATACAATCCGCCCAATGGCGGCCCTGCGGGGACGGAGACCACGCAAACCATTCAGGATCGGGCAAATGAGATCCTTCGCAACGGGCTGAAGGGGGTACAACGGATGCCCTGGGAAAAAGCATTGCAAGCGGCTACCACCCATCGCATTGATTTCATGCGGCCGTATATCGATGATCTCAAGAACGTGCTTAACATCGGCGCGATTGCCGCTGCCAGTGTAAAAATCGGTGTAGATCCCCTCGGTGGGGCTGGGATTGCTTATTGGGATCCCATTGCTGAGACTTATGGCTTGGACTTGGAAGTTGTCAATCGTAAAGTTGATCCCACATTCCGTTTTATGACGGTGGACAGCGACGGTGAGATTCGCATGGATTGTTCATCTCCTTACGCCATGGCACGCTTGATTGAATTGAAGGATAAGTTTGATATCGCTTTCGGCAATGACCCGGATTACGATCGACATGGCATCGTGACACCTGAGGGCGGATTGATGAATCCCAATCATTATCTTTCGGTGGTCGTTTGGTATCTCTTCCAAAATCGTTATCGCTGGCTGGATGAAGCCTCAGTCGGTAAGACGGTGGTCACCAGCGCCATGCTGGATAGGGTGGCGAAACCTTTGGGACGCACTGTGACCGAAGTGCCCGTTGGATTCAAATGGTTTGTCCCTGGATTACTGGCAGGTAAGTTGGGCTTTGGAGGGGAAGAAAGCGCAGGCGCTGCCTTTTTACGTAAGGATGGCACGACCTGGACAACGGATAAGGATGGAATCATCTTGGCATTATTAGCGGCTGAAATCCTAGCTGTGACCGGCAAGGACCCGGCAGCGCATTACGCTGATCTGGAAGAGCAGTTTGGGCAGACATTCTACGCCCGACTGGAACGTGAAGCGACCCGGGAGCAAAAGGCGGTGTTTGATGCGTTGACACCGGGGATGGTGAAAGCGGAGGAGTTAGCAGGTGAGGCAATTGAAGCGAAATTAACCCGAGCGCCGGGAAATGATGCAGATATCGGGGGATTGAAAATCGTGACAGAGAACGGCTGGGTAGTTGTGCGCCCTTCGGGAACAGAGGATATCTACAAAGTTTATGCTGAGAGTTTTAAGGGGCAGGATCACTTGGACGCGATTTTGGATGAGGGACAGTGGATTGTGCAGAAGCTGTTTGAAGAAGAACTTTAATCAAAAAGTTATTCACCAAAAAATTTGTAATAGTATGGATCAACAAACCAAGGAACTTGTGGTTTGATTTTATACTATCGGTTAGAATAGTCGTAGTCGTAGGGTGGGCAGTGCTTTCCTGCCCACCGCATCTTTGTCATCACGAGGAACCACCGCAGGTGGTGACGTGGTGATCTAAAAATCGCGAAATGGTGTGGTTTCCCGCCAGTGGAAAGCAGTTTTATTGAAGAAATCGAGCAATAAGTGAAGGAATAGCTCTCAATTAGAAAAGTCTCTTATTGAGAGAAAATATCGGACTAAAGTCCTCACGCCATTACGTATTTTGATAAACAATACGGATTGATTAAATAAATACCTTATGGAGTACAGGCTTTAGCCTGGATTTGTTACATGACTCGTAACAGCTATTCATTCGAAATGAGAAATATTGTCACGCAGGCGGCTTCGCCGCCATGCATGACCTACCGCTAATAACGGGAGAAATGTAAAAATTCTAAAAATAAATTTCGTGGTTTGTTTTTAAACCATAGGTTAGAATAGGTCTACTACACATCCTAATATTCATTGGGTTTTAAAGGAGATATTTAATGGGGCAGATCAACGCAATTGAAATTATCGTCAATGAGTTCTTACAGAACCTGGGGGAATGGCTCAGAGGACCGATGCAGGCATTGACCACGCTAGGCTATGAGCAGTTTTACATCTTGCTGCTGCCCACCATTTACTGGTGCTTTGACCAGATGGTGGGTCTGCAGGTGGGGATCATATTTTTAATCGGTAATACTGTAAATTCTTTCTTTAAACTATTGTTTCACAATGCCAGACCCTATTGGATCAGTGAAAATGTAAGACAGTATTCTCATGAGACGTCATTCGGCATCCCCTCGAACCATGCACAAACGCCGGCGACCATCTGGGGCTGGCTGGCATGTGAGATCAAGAAGCGATGGTTCACCATTGCGGCTTTGGTCCTGGCATTCCTGATCGGCGTTTCCCGGTTGTATCTGGGGATGCATTTTCTCAGCGATGTGCTCATGGGCTGGCTGCTGGCAGGCCTGCTGGTGTGGGCTTTCTCCGCCTGGCATGAGAAAGCCGGGCGCTGGCTGGAAAAGCAGTCTTTGGGGGTGAAGCTGTTGTTGGTTTTCGGCAGCGCTGTACTAATGATCGCCCTGGTTTTGTTGGGCCGTTTGGCGGCAAACTCATGGATCATGAACCCGGAATGGGCGGAACGCGCTGGTGAAGTGGATCCTTTAAATATGGAGGGGGTTTTCACCCTCAGCGGGACATGGGTTGGAATGCTGGGTGGGTTCGCACTGCTGACCGAGACGAAGGGGTATTTCCTGGCGGGAGAGGGCGATTGGCGCCGCCTGGTGCGCTTCCTGGTGGGGTTGGTAGGTGTGCTTGCCCTATACCTGGGATTGGGGCAACTCTTCCCCGACAATGGTGACATCATCAGCTTTGCTTTGCGCTTCGTCCGCTATACGCTGATTGGGCTATGGGTATCCTGGCTGGGGCCGATCGTATTTGAGAAGCTGAGTCTGCTCGAATTTGAGAATAGATAAAACACGCGTAGGTACACCCGGCCGGGCGTCTCTACGGGTTGGCTGATGTGATTTGATATAAGCGCTGTAGCGAACTGGAATGACCATTGGACGCTGGATGAGGATTTCTTTTTACAACATCACCTCATCAGTCTGCTCCGCAGACAGCTTCCCCTTTACCCCTGCGGGGGCTGTGTCGCTTCCCTCCTTGAGGGGAAGCCTAAGAAGAACGGGTATTAATTGAACGTTTGCTATTTCTTACCCGCCCACAGCGTTGTTTTCGATCACATCTCGATACCAATTAAAGCTGGCTTTTGGGGTGCGTTTTCGGTTTGGATTCTCAAAATCAACATGCACCAGACCAAAACGCGGTTCATAACCTTCTGCCCACTCGAAATTATCCATCAGACTCCATACATAATATCCCCGTAAATCCACACCTTTTTGGATGGCTTCATGTGCGGCGATGAAATGGGCACGCAGGTAGTTGATCCGCCCTCTGTCGTTCACAAAGCCATGCTCATCAGCAGGCTCGTCCAATGCTGTTCCGTTCTCCGTGATAAACAGTGGCGGATTGCCATAATCCTCCTTGAGGTGCAGGAGAAGTTTTGTCAATTGGGTCGGGCAGATCCCCCATCCTTTGAGGGTCTGTCCCCAGCCCGGTTCGGTGTAGGGCTTGGATTGAAGCTTCAGGAAGCTGTGTGGATCAAAGCTGACGACATCCCCAAAATAAAAGTTGACGCCGAGAAAATCTATAGGTTGGCTGATGGTTTCCATGTCGCCATCCTGGATTTCGGGCGCCATCTCGCCCAGCCAATCCATGAAATTCGCGGGGTATGTGCCTTTGAAGATGGGGTCCAAGAACAGGTTGTTGATCAGGTCTTCAAGCCTTCCCGCTGCGGCAATATCCGCAGGGTCATCCGTTTGGGGTTGGAAGGTCGCCAAATTGAGGACGATGCCGATCTGGCCTGCCAAACCAAGCTGGCGGTAAAGCTTTACCGTCTCCCCATGGGCAAGGTGCAGGTGGTGCACAGCCCGAAGCGCTTGAGGGAAGCTGGCAACCCCGGGGGCGAAATTGCCCTGGGCATATCCCGGAATAGACACGATCATGGGTTCGTTGTGGGTTGCCCAAAACGCCACGCGGTCGCCCAGTTTTTCAAAGACGACACGGGCATAGTCCCTGAACCATCCAACGCTGTCACGGTTGGGCCAACCGCCCAACTCTTGTAAAGCCTGGGGAAAGTCCCAGTGGTTGAGGGTCGCCATGGGGGTGATGCCGGTTTCCAGGAGGTGATCCACCAGCCGATCGTAAAAATCCAGACCCCGGGGTTCCACTGCGCCCTTGCCTTGTGGCAGGATGCGCGGCCAACTGATGGAAAAGCGGTAAGAATCCATTCCAAGTTGTTTCATCATAGCGACGTCTTCGGGCATATGATGATAATGATCACAGGCAATATCGCCTGTATCGCCACAGCAAATCCGGTAGGGTTGGTGGGTGTAGCGGTCCCAGATGCTTTCGCCCTTGCCGTCTTCATCCCATGCCCCTTCAATTTGGTAGGCAGCGGTCGCCGCGCCCCAGATAAAGTCCTTTGGAAAATTGTATTGTGTCATAACCTGTCCTTTTGGTGTTATGGTTCACTCCCGATGCTGGGAACGCTCCCATTAAGGATATTTCAAGTGAATGGGGTTTGAATTTTCAGGAGGAGGCATGTTTATTTGAGGAAGCCTTGATAGAAGGCTTTGATCTTGGGCAGTGTCGCGCTAAGGGCTGCTCTGTTTTCAATCAGGGTGCGGTTATGTGCAGCGGCGTCCTCACGCATTTTGGCATTCTCCAACGCGGTCAGGATAGCAGAGGCAAGCGCTTGGGGGTCGCGGGGGTTAACCAATAACCCATTAACACCAGGGTCAATCCACGCCCGCAGGGATTCAATATCTCCAGCCACTGGGAAGCAGCCGCAGGCCATTGCTTCCAGGAAGGAATTGGGGGTGCCGTCGTGGCTGCTGGGGGAGACATATACTTTCGACCCTTTCATCAAAGCCCACAACTCAGCTTGGGGAAGGATGGGAAGCAGATACACCTGTTGTGAGAGTCCGAATCTTTTGACTTGCTCAGCTATCTTTTGTTTTCCCGCCAGGCCGGGGCAGATGAATATCGTATTTGGTTTTTGAGTCAGGAGTTCAGCCGCAGCAGTAATGAACACATCCTGATGGACAGAGCCGGGGCGCAGACCGCGCGGGTTGACCACCCAGTCACCTTCTCGTGGTATGGCGTACAACTTAGGGTCAAAACCTTTCGCCTGATGAATTTTTTCAAGATCAATCCCGCCGGAGCCGGGCACGACCAGCGTGGGCGCGTTTTCATCCAGTCCCCACTTCTTTGCCAGACGGACGTCACGCTGGGTGTCAGAGATAAGGCCGTCCGCTCTGTTTAAACAACGTTCGGTAAACGAACGCATTAACAAGGAGCCCCTGACGTGCAAAGTGAGGTCATTGCCCCAGGTGGAGGTCAGGAAGGGAATGCCCTCTGGCGTGGCACTCCCCAACATCCCCTCAAAGGGGATGCGCAGGGCATGCACCAGGTCCGGTTGGATCTCCCGAATAAATTGCCGGTAAGTCTTTCTGTGGCAGAAAAGGGTGAGGGGACCGAGGAGATAGCGCAATTTTTGGAGAAGGGGCGAGAACCGCCGAATGAGACTTTTGAGTCCGGCGGGGGTTTTTTGATTTGCATCGCCTGATTCCCTGGCTGTGCTTCCGCTGAACTGGCTGAAGGCAACGGGCAGCACGTGAAAGTGCAGGATGCCATCTGGCGGCTGGCAGGGGAAGGTGGAGATCAGGCTGACGTCAAAATCCAGGGATTGGATATGTCCGATCCAACTCAAGGCCGTTGGGCTGCGCCCATCCGCAATGAACAGCAGGTGCGCTTTCTTCATCGGCTGCTCTCCTTGAGGGCCTGGATAAAAACTTCAGCCATCTGATCCAGGTTGATCTCCTCTGCAACGATGCGATAGCTTTCCGCCCCCATCTCCCTTATGTGGGCGATGTCCGACAGGGCATCTTGCAGGGCGGCTGTCAGCGCTGGGACGTCATCCGCGGGGATCTGCCAGCCGTTTTCAGGGCGTAATAAATCCGCCTGGGTGCCGTCCGCTTCTGCGGCGATGACGGGCAAGCCGTAGCTCATCGCCTGCTGCACAGCCAGGCCACCCGTCCCCGGCAGGACGAACAAGTCCGCGGCTCGGAACTGCTCAGCCAGAGCGTCCCAATAAAGTGCGCCGGCGAAGGTTGTTGCAGGGTAGATCTCTTCCGCTAAAGCCTCCAATTGTTCACGGGCTGGGCCGTCGCCCACGATCACTAATTCGGGCTTTATGGATTCCGGGAGCTGCGCGCAGGCTTGGATGAGGTTATCCAGGTTCTTGCGTTCCTGCAAACGCCCCACAAAAAGCACTCTCGGTTTTTGACCTTTACCAAGAGGTTCTCGCTTTGGCAGGGGATGGGCGGGCGCCGGCGTGATCGCGTTGACCGCGATGTAAATCCGCTCCTCGGGGAAACCCAAAGCGGCGTATTCCGCCGCGCCGGTCTGGCTGTAGGTGATCAGGATGTCAAATTGTTCGATGAAGGCCTGGCGTCTCTTGCGCCGGAATGGTGCCAGTGGTCCCGAAAGCGGGGGCGCACCTAATCCCCAGCCGATAACGACGCGGCCCCTTTGGTGCATCCACTGCAGGGCGGCTGGTGTGCGCAAATAGCGCGGGTTGGCTTCTACGATCAGTGCATCTGGATTCCAATCCCTCAGCCAGTCCATCAGGCCCAGTTGGATGCAAAGATATAAAGATCCATTAAATAAGTGCAGGTTCTTACCCCGCCTCAGGTCGGCATCCTCAAGGTTATCCACAGACTTGATCATCTCGTCCGGTCGGGGCTTGCCGGCAAAGATGCTCAAACCGCCTGAGCAGGCGCGCCCAAGGACGTTGAAGAAGCATGCCCGATAATGGGGCACCACACGCTGTACCAATCCAACCTTTCCTGAAAATGTCTCCATCACGCCACCAGCGCTTTCAAGTAGGACTCCACCATCTCGTCCAGGCTGAAGACGGCTTCCGCCTGTGCCCGGGCACTTTGGCGGTAAGCGGGGTTATCCTGCAATATCCTGGCACAAGCATGGGCTAAGGGCGGGATGCTGGGATCTTCGAGCTGCCAGTGATCGGCGCCATAGGGCACGACTTCGCCAGCGCCACCCTGCACCAGCTCAGCCAGCGCCCCTGTGTCATAGGCGACGACGGGCAGCCCGCAAGCCAGGGCTTCAATCACGCTGTTGGGACAGGCGGCGTTTAAGTCTGCGCTGAACAAGACGTGGGCTGAACGGTCAATGCCCGGGATGGATTCCCGTGGGACGACACCGTGCCAGGTGATCCACAGGTCCGGCGCTTGGGATTGAATTTGTGCTTTTAGTCCATCGCTGACATCGCCGACGACCATGAGTTCCACCGTCAAATCGTGTTTTTCTTGAAGGGTTTGCGCCATCCTTACGACGGTTTCCAGTCCACGGGCATACCCACCGGTCAGGTGCCCTTCCACCAACAGGAGGCGGTAATGATCCTTGGGAGGCTGTTCTAGCCCATGGGGCGAATAGGTTTCCAGGTTCACACCGTTATAGGTGACCTGGTTGGGTTTCGATGGGTTTCCATAGACTCGGTTCCACCAATCTCGGCTGAATTGGCTCTGATAGACGATGTGGTCGGCCAGGGAACGCCGGATCAAAGCCAGGATGGCGTTATTGATCTCAGACCGCAGTGTAATGCGCAGGGGCGTTTTTTCGGCCTTGTGCAGCCAGTTCATTCCGTTCAACCGCTGCACGATATGCACGCCTCGGCGCTTGGCGCGCCACAACGCAAACAGGTTGCGAGTACCGCCGATCACCAGGATGGACTGATTGTCAGGGTGATTCAGGTCAAAGGTGATGGGGATATTTCTTTTGGTTAGTCCTTGGATTAACTTCGCCTGGAAGGAGACCATTCCCCCCAGCCCCGCCAGTTTGGGCACCAGGCAGATTTGTCCCTTCATGGTCACTCACCACCTAAATTCGGACGCTGACCGACGCAGCGAGCGGGCGCCCCTGCCCAGATCTCGTTATCGCCGGTGGACTGCAGCAGGACGGCATTGGCGCCGACAACGGTGCCGTCGCCGACGCGCAGGATACCTTCTTTGCATAATACTTTGCAGCCTGAGCAGAGGATGACGTTGTCGCCGATCTCAACCCCATCAAATTCTGATCGTTCGCTGGGTAGGTAGATATCCGCCCGGCCAATAGTGACGCCTTGGTAGATGTGCACGCCTGAGCCGATTTTGGCTTTGCTGTGGACGACCACGCCGTGCCCCCCGTGTTCGAGGATAAAACCTGGTCCAATAGGCACGGAGAGGGGAATCTCCGACCCCAGCAGCTTCAACAGATAATACGCCAATTTTCCGATCACGGGACGCTGGCGGGCGTAAACCAGGCGGGTGTAAAAGTCCGTTTTCGCCATCAGGCATCCCTCCGCCAGTTAAGCAGGACTTCTACGATCCTTTCAGCAGCATGCCCGTCGCCGTAGGGATTGGTTGCGCCGGACATCTCAGCATAGGCATCAGGGTCTTCTAAAAGGCGCTGTGTTTCCCGCAGGATGCGATCCGGGTCCGTGCCGACGAGTTTCAATGTGCCTGCTTTCACACCTTCCTGCCGTTCCGTACTTTCCCGTAAAACGAGGGTGGGGATGCCGAAGGTAGGGGCTTCTTCCTGAATGCCGCCGGAATCCGTGAGGATCAGGGTGGCGTGCTTCATTAAATGCACAAGGGGGAGATAATCCAGGGGCGGCAGGAGGATGATGTTGTCGACTTCCGACAATGCATCATAGACCGGTTTTTGGATGTTGGGGTTAAGGTGCACGGGATAGATCAGTGTGATCTTTTCTTTATATGTCTGGGCGATTCGTTTTAGGGCACTGCAGATGTTCTTGATGGGTTGGCCGAAGTTCTCCCTGCGGTGGGCGGTCACCAGGATAAGCTGCCGTTCACCAGAGGATACCTCGGCTCGATCAAGGAGGTCTTTCGCTTCTGCTGGGATGGGCTGCTGGCGGATGATGTGCAGGGCGTCAATGGCAGGATTACCGGTGACTTTGATGATCTCATCAGGAACGCCCTCCCGCAATAAATTCTGGCGGTTGTTCTCGGTGGGGGCAAAATGAGCATCCGCGACAACCCCGGCGATGCGTCGATTGATTTCCTCGGGGAAGGGCTGCCATTTGTCGTGGGTGCGCAAGCCGGCTTCGACATGCCCGACTTTGATGTGGTTGTAAAACCCTAAAACCGCTGCCACCATAACGGTGGTCGTGTCCCCCTGGATCAGCAGCCAATCGGGCTTCTCATCCTTGAGCACCGTATCCAGGTCGCTGAAGATGCGGGCTGTCAGTTGGGGGAGGCTTTGGTTAGGTTTCATCAGGTCAAGGTCGATGTCTGGCTTTATATCAAAGGCATCCAGTACTTGATCCAGCATCTCCCGGTGTTGGGCCGTCACGCATACCCGCGACTCAATTTGCTCTGAGTGCTTTTCCAATTGTTTGATGACCGGGGCAAGTTTCACCGCCTCGGGGCGAGTGCCGAAGACGACGAGAACACGCAGTTTTGATTTCATGTCAACAATTATACTTTAAGCTGGTCTATAGGCGTGAGGGCGATAGCGATGAGAAGAATAAAGACCGCCAAATGCGAGAAAAACTTGAGGTGAAAATCGGATTTAATTTTGACTCGGATATGCTATACTTTTAATTAATGATGAAGAGCAATGATTGGAAGTCCTGGGGAGTGTTTCTGGAGCGCTGGGGGTTGAGGTCGTTGGTGTGCGAGATGATGGACCATGCGCGTCCCTTATTTCCGTTTGCGGCTCAAGTGATGGTCCTGGGCTTACCGCTTTTCAAAGGCTCTCCGTTTGGCGCACAGTATCAGGGTCTGATAGATATGCTGGGGGATGAGGATCATGTTGCCCTGTTTTCCAAATATCTGCAAGGAGGAGGGGTATGACCTGGTCGCTGGTTGGGTGGATCCTTATCGGATTATCAGCCGTGCTGCTGCTCATATTCCATTTCCTACTTAAAGAAAGAAAAGCCTATCACGTGCGGCGTTTTCCAGCTGTTCAACGGTTGAAAACATCCCGTGTGTCCGCTTTGGAGCGCGGCATGAAACGGGGGGTTTTTATCGGGCACCGTCTCTGGTCCCGCTCCTACCCCGGTTTGGGGTTGGGGGCTGTTTCGGCGCTGCCAGCGTTCATGGACGCAGAAAGCGCATCGGATAGCGGACAACGCGTGTTTACCAGTGAGGGAAGCCTCTTGATGCTTGCCAGGCAGATTGCTCTGGGAGAATATCAGGGTGGTTTTTCGAAGACGCTGAATGATGTATTGTCGGGATTATCCTTGCCTGGGGTGAGTCCCCTATCCTTTACAGCAGGGATGGCATCGGAATTGCGATCTCAACCCTATGGGTCACTGGCGTTGTTTGGAAATTATGGTACTGAAGCCCTTCTGTGGACGGAAGCGCTTGCGGATCAGGGTGAGTTTGTATTTGCCGGTGCGGGTTCTCTCTCTTCGCAGTCTGTCCTATTCCTTAGTGTGCGGGACTTGTTGATGGGGGAGGAAGTGTTCACGCTGCCCGGCTTGATTGAAGCCAGGGCTGCGAATGAAGCCGGCTGGCTGACAGAGGACATCCTGCGCTTGCTGCTCATTCTGATGATCCTTGTTGGTGCGGTTTTAAAAATGGCAGGGGCTCTATGAAGAAAATCGTGTGGATTGTCATCGCTGTTGTTACTGGCTTGATCGTCCTGGCAGGTTATTTTTTCCAGGCGCAATTAGGTCCTGTCCTATCAATGATTTTGGATTGGGGTATCTTACTGGCAGGCGCGGCTGGATTAATCGGTGTGGCATACTTGTTTCGCATGCATTTATTGAAAATCATCCAAAATAAAAAGGGTGCTTTTTATAGCGGGGTCGTGCTGGCAGCTTTTTTGTTTGCACTTATCGCCGGTTTTATCCTGACGCCACAGAACTCGTTTTATCGTCACCTGATCCTGAATGTTCAGATTCCTGTTGAAGCGAGTCTCCTGGCGATCCTAGCCGTCATGCTTTTGTATGCCGGTTTGCGCCTGATCCAGACACGGGGATGGACGCCGATGTCGGGGGCTTTTCTGGTGAGTGCGATCCTTTCATTGATCATTGATCTGGGATTTGTCCAGACACGATCGGGCACATTGGGCGCTGAGCTTATTGCTTTACTTGATCGTTTGCCGATAGCTGGGGCGCGGGGCATCCTCTTGGGGATGGCTTTGGGCGGCATGGTTGTTGGTTTGCGTGTGTTATTAACTGTGGATCGACCTTACGGTGAGTGAGATGATTGTTATTTGTCCTGAATGCGGTGCAGAGAACAGCCTGACAGCGGAAGTCTGTCAGGAATGCGGTGCGTCCCTGCTGGGCGTTATACCTTCTCCTTCGTCTGAACCGCTGGAGCCTGAGGGGGATGATTTGGATTTATTTGCTCAGGATGATCCAGACCTCCCCGATCTACTCAACGCCCTCAAGCAGTATGAGGAAGTGTCAGATGATGGCGGCGAAGAACAGGAGCCAACCCCGGATTCACCAAAAGAATCCGTAAAGAATCCCCTTGATTTTAATGCGGGCGAGGATGAAGATAGCATTCCGGAATGGTTAAAACGCATTAGAAAGCGCGCCCATGAAGAAAAAGACGCTATAGGGGAAATCACCCGAAAAATCAATACTGCGCAGGAACGCCTTGAAAGCGAAAAAAACGGAAACAAACGGAAACAATACGAATCTTATCTGCAGCGGCTGCGCGGGCAAAAGCGAGGCATTGAAGAGCAGCTGGGAGAACATCACGAATCCAGCAAAGATGATTTGGATTGGCTTTCCAAGATAAAGAAAGCAGAAGGCAAGCATTCAGACACCTATCAGGAGGACCAGCCTTCCATTGATGAGCGCCAGGGCGACAGCTTGCTGCAATGGTTGGTGGCAGTTGAAAACGGCGACGAAGCGCCGGAGCCTCTATCGGAGATGGAAGAAGAGTTTGTGGAGAGGCATCGAGGGGAAACCCTCCCAACTCGGATTTCATCACAGGAGCCGGACCTGGAATCAACTCAGCCGATGAGCCGGGATGAGCTGGAATTCAAGCCGCCGGAATTATCCATTTCCAGTGAAGAACAAGCGCAGGCGGATCAGTTAGCGGCGACCATTGTTGATGAGCGAGCTTCTCGTCCGGATCGTCAACCCAAACGAGCACCCTTGAAGTGGGTGATGCGTTTAGTCTTGGGGCTGATTCTGATCGCAGGATTGAGTTTTCCATTATTTATAGGCGGTGCCCCTACACTCCCGCAGGGCTTGCTTCAACCACAGAATGAAGCGCTTCTATATTGGGCTCGGGAGGTTCCGGCGGAGACTTCTTTATTGTTGGTTTTTGATTATTCGGCTGGTTATGCCAGCGAGATAGCCCTGGTGGCTCGCCCAATCCTCAAAGAGGCAATTAAACAGGGCAGCGCGATTACTCTTGTTTCTTCAACTCCCTCAGGTTCTTTGCTTGCCAAGAGGTTATTTGGCGAGCTTGATGCGAGCGCTGCTTATAAGGTAACAGATTATGGGTATTTCCCAGTTGCAGCCTATGGCGCTTATGGCATGGCGAGTGGAGGGTTTTCGGAAGACGCACTGCTGGATGTACCTGAGATGGGAAAACCCCTGCCGTCCGATGGGTTTGATGGTGTATTGATATTATCGGATAGTTTTGAAGGCGCTCAGGTTTGGATAGAACAAATCAGTTCCTTAATGCCAGAGATACCTTTGAACCTGGTGGTCACGGCGCAGGCTGGACCGATGCTGCTTCCCTATTGGGAATCCGGTCAGGTTAATGGTATGGTTTCAGGATTGTCGGAAGCTGCAGGCGTGGAAAGGGCTTTGTCCGATGGGGAATCGGTTGCCACCCGATGGCGGTCGTATCAAACCGGACTGTTAATCTTAATTGCTGTGCTGGTAATTGGTGCAATTTTCAATACGGATACCAGAGGGGCGGACAGGCGGCGAGGTGAAGAATGAGTCTGAGTGAGTTGATCTGGGGAGGCGTGGGTTTCCTACTTACCGTGATGGTTCTGAGTTATCTGATCGGGGATAACTTTTTCTTCCGTCTGGCAGCGCATTTGTTTATCGGGTTGACAGCGGGATATCTGGTTGTTCTCATCGTTCATCATATCCTCTATCCATATCTCATTACGCCCCTGGCGACGCACTCCTGGATGGAGGCGCTGTGGCTGGGCATTCCACTACTGCTGATCCTCTTGTTGGTATTGAGTCAGATCCCTAAATTGGCGGGGTTGGGAAGCATTCCATTGGCTTTTTTGGTCGGTTTGACGGCCGCGGTAGCCATCGGTGGCGCGGTCTTTGGTACGTTGATTCCCCAGGTAAGATCGCTGATTGATGCTTTTGACCCAGCATTTTGGTATCAAGCTGCTGAGCGCCCCTGGCTGCGGATTGTGGATAGCGCGCTGATGCTGGTTGGGGCTGTGACCACCCTCAGTTTCTTCCATTTTGGGCGGAAATGGCGCGTTGATAAAAAAGAACAAGTGGTTGAACGCCCCCGTATTCTTGAAATCTTAAGCAAGGTTGGACAGATCTTTATCGGGATCACCCTGGGCGCGGTTTTTGCCGGTGTGTTTTCATCAGCACTCCTGGCGCTGATTGATCGGATTGCCTTCATTGTTGACTTTATCGCTGGCTTGGTAGGGGGTGGGGGATGACCCAGGAACCCTTATCCGTACTTCTGGGTTTAGATATTGGACGGATCCATACCCGTGCCTCCTTGTTTGGTGTTGTAGATGGGAAATACCAACTGCTAGGGTGTCAAACGGCACCCACCAGCCTGGGCCCCGGGCTGCATCTGGGCACAGGTGCCGGTGAGGTGATGGGTGCGCTTCAGCGTGCATCTGAGCACATTATTATGAAGGCTGAAGGCGGGCTTGTCATGCCGGTAACAGCCGTTGGGTTGGGCGTTGATCAGGTGGCGCTGACGACATCGGCTGGACCGCGAATTAAAACCGCCCTCCTCGGGTTGACCCAGGGCGGCTCATTAGCAGCCGGACGGGCTTTGGTGAATTCCATGCCCCTGGAATTGGTCGCCAGTTATGGGTTAGCGGATCTGGTCGACGATTCAAAAATGGTCCAATCTTTATTGACGCTGAGACCAGAACTCGTGATCCTCGTGGGTGGTGAGGATGGCGGCGCAAAAGAACCTCTGCTCCGATGGGTTGAGGTTTTACGGTTATTTTATCGTTTGCTGCCCGCTCATGTTAAACCCCCTGTGATTTTTGCCGGCAATGCGCAGGTTGAAAATGACCTCCGTCGTCGTCTGGAATCACAGACACCTCTCCATATAGCGCCCAACATTATGCCTGTACAGGGGAAATGGGATTTGGTTCCCGCACAAAACTTGATTGAAGATGAAATCTTCCGGGTTTGGGAGGAGCGTGTGCCGGGGCTGCAGGATTTGTTGCAACTATCTCAGAGCCTGAAGGGGTCCAAGGCTTTTTCAATCAACCGCTCAGCCCGATATCTTAGCCGGACGGTGGAGGCTCATCGGTCAGACTCTGGAGATCACGGACTCCTAATTGCAGACCTGGGCGGAGGATCGACAGTACTTTCAGCTAGTTTGAACGGTAAAACTGGAACAGTGATGACGGACACCTGGCGGGACGTATCAACAATGGAAGATGAGGGCTTCCTTCATGAAATTCATCGCTGGACGGCGGCGCCGGTTACGGTGCAGGAGACAGCGCAATACCTGGGTATGCACTCCCTTCATCCTTCCACAGTTCCTATAACCCTTAGAGAATTGGCGCTATCTCAGAGTGTTGCTCGCTTCCAATTAAGACAGACGATGCAAAAGTTGATCAATCACACTCCCTGGCTGTCATATCTTGATCGGGGATGTTACATGGATCGTTTCGAGCCGGTGATCGCCAGTGGGGCAGCCCTGACCATGGCGCCCACCTCGGGCGAGGCGATGTTGATCTTGTTGGACGGGCTGCAGCCTTGTGGGATCACAACAATGGTGCTGGACAGGCATCACCTCCTGCCGCTGCTGGCTGTGGTGGGGGAAGCCCAGCCTGTGCTCCCTGTGCACGTGATGAACACGGACGCATTTGAAAATCTAGGAACTGTTATTGCGCCAATCAGCCGCGCACCACAAGGCGAGATGATCCTATCAGTGCGGGTGGAGACAGAGGCTGGGAAAACCTATTCTGTTGATATCGAACAAGGGTCGCTGCGTCGTCTGCTTATTCCTATGGGCGACTCCGCTGTGTTAGAAATCCAGCCTGATCGCCGAACCGATGTCGGTTTCAATGGTAGGGGTATTGGCGGGCGTTTGAAGGTAACAGGCGGTCTGTTAGGCCTGGTGATTGACGCGCGCGGGCGTCCTTTGCGGTTGCCTGATGAGGATGAAGATCGCGTGGAACAACTCCGGCGCTGGTTGTGGATTCTGGGTGGTTGATAGTTATGATTTACGAGAGGGATTATGTTCACTGATGTACTGAGAGCCGCTTCAATATTGGACATCCAGCGAACCCGTCAGTTGCCTTTTCCAGGGACTGTGCTGGTGGCAGAAGGCGACAAGGTTAATCCTGAAGACGTGATCGCTGAAACATCGCTGCCCAAAGAAATCGTGATGCTGGATATTGCCCGAGGCTTGGGTCTTTCTCAGGATGAAGCGGAAACCTGCATCGTGAGAGAGGTTGGAGAGGCGCTTGTGGAAGGCGATATCGTCGCGCAATGTGAAAAGCCTCTCCCCCGTCTGGTACGGGCTCCTGTGGATGGCAGGCTGGTGGATGTTGTTCGTGGACAGGCAGTGATCGCGGCAGGTGAAAGTTCCATTCAGGTCAGTGCTGGGATGATCGGTGATATTGTTGAGGTCATCCCGGAGTATGGCGCGGTGATTCATGCCCACGGAAGTTTGCTTCAAGGTGTGTGGGGTAATGGGAGAATCGGAAAAGGCACCCTTCATTGGGTGGACTCGCCGCCATCGACGTCGATTGAGACTTCAGCGTTGGATGATTTGGAAAAAGGCCAAATACTGGCTGGCGGACTTTGCCTCCATGTCTCTGTACTCGAATGTGCCCAGGAAAAAGAAGCGGCGGGAGTTATCCTGAATGCCATAGCGCCTGAACTGATATCTTCAGCGATGGCATTGTCCTTCCCAGTGATCGTCCTTGGCGGGTTTGGTGTTCTTCCGGTGGATCAGAGAACTGTTGATTTGCTTTGCTCCCAAGCTGGGAAGACCGCTTGTGTGAACGCGGCTGCTGCAGATGATGTGAAAGGGCTGAGGCCGGAGGTGATTATCCCGTTGGAGGGTAAGCTGACCGGCGAAGACCTGGGATTCCAAAGTGAGATCGCGGCGGGACGGCGTGTTCGAATACTGAGCGGGGAGTTTGCCGGCAGAGTTGGAGAAGTTGAAGAATGCCTGGAAGAGCCTCTTCGATTTGAAAGCGGTTTGGAAGTCAATTCAGCTGCGATTTGTCTGGATGATGGTAAATCCGTAACCTTACCCCAGAGTAATCTTGTCATTCTTGAGTAGAAAACAATCCTCCCTATTAATTTTCCCTGACAAGTATTCAATATTGACTTAAGGTGTGGGGGTTGGTGTGGGCGTAACCACCAATGAACTGAGCAGCCACCCCATCTCCTCAGAGTCGGTGCGAACTTTGAACCAGCGCGTGCCACCTTCGCTGACAACTGCATCCAGGATTTCAATCATATCGTTATCATTGACATAGGTAATAACAGCCGCTTCAAAGTTCGGTGTTTCCCGAACAACACCACCGATTAGTGAATCCACGCGTCCCCAATAGGACGTCGGCTCTGGTGTGAGTGTAGGTGTTGAAGTGGGCGTTGGCGTTGGTGAGAGGGCGAATGTGGCTGAGAGGCTGGGTGAGGGCGGTAAGGTGGAAGTGGCTGGTATCTCTGTTAATGTGGGTGAAGATAACGTGTCAGCGTCGGGGGAGTCGGAGACGATGATGATGGCAGTCGGTGTTGGTGAGGATTTCATTATAGCGATCATGTCTCTAGGATTCAAATTTAATCCCAAACCCAGAAGCGCAAGAGCCAGGGCAAGCGGCAGCATTGTTAAAAGCCAACCAAGAGCCTTCTTTGGGAAGAAACCCAACAACAGGAAAGCCATTATGGCTGCAAAAACAGCGATCATCAAATGAAGAAATCCGATCAGTAAAGCGCCGGGCCAGAGTTGAGCGTTCCCCAGTACGAAGCCAAACCCCGAAATAGCTAATGGGATTAAAATTTCATAAGAGAGAAACGCGCCGATCAGTTGAGGAAGTCTGCCCTGGCGGAGCAAAATCAGACCGCCAAGAAGCGTGCCCCCACCGACGAGGCTCATATCAAGCCAGTAAGGTGCGCTGAACCTGGTGACACCTAAGTTTGAAAGATTTCCTTCTTTTTGGAGCCAGCCAGCCAGTGCGCCGGCGGTCAAAATCAGGATGATGGAAATGAGGGTACTGATCAGGGATTTAAGACCGCTCCTTATTTTCAATGTCGTTGGGAGGAGACCCAATCTGAACACAGGGGGCAGGGAAGGCAGCACGAGAACTGCCACGATCAACAGTGCGGGATCGTTGAAATACAGCGCTGCGCCTAAAACCAAAGCGCCGATCAACGTAAGGAGAAAGAAGTTGAGTGTTGGCGAGGTCAACTCGATCAGTGAATCAAGCAGTATTTGTCGTTCGGCAGGTGTTGCTGAACGCGGCAAACGGCGGATGTGACGCTGTCTGGCGGGGGGCAGATCGTTGATATCGTCAGGCAAAGGTTCGCTGCTGGGTAGGCTCATGGCATTTTTCCATTAACTAATGACAATTAGAGCAATTTTCTCTTTTCCATTATAATACATGCCCCCAAAGTTTAAAGAAATGTCTAAAATATTTCTCAGTTTTGTTCGAGCGAAAAATTATCTTCTATTAAGGTAAAATTGAATTAATGAAGAAGCATAGTTGCCTAAAAAAGCTCATTCAGTTGACGGGGATCGTTATTGCCATTGCCCTCTCAGCCTGTACGCCCGACTCAACACCAATGACAGATCAACCCACTGCGGTAGAACTGACCACGGAAGCGCCGGCGGTGACAGATACTCAGGAACCTACAATAACCGTATCTGTGCCAACAGTGTTGCTCCTTTACACGGATGAGGCTGATCTCCTTACATTGTCCCAAACACAATCAGCGTTAACAACGTTGACAGAACAATCCGGGCTTACTTTGGTGACGAGCGATGAATTTCTGCCGGAAATGCTAACCTCCAATGTGCGCGTTGTGGTGGGGGTGGGAGAGGGGTTGAATTTGAGCAGTCTTTCTTCCTCAGCGCCCGATATCCGTTTTGTCGCTGTTGATGATCCGAACGCAGTTCCAACAGATAACCTGTTTGTGATTGGTGATCCATTGGCACGCCAGCAGCGGCAGGCTTTTATGGCTGGGTATTTGGCGGCGGTTATTTCTTCAGATTATAAGGTGAGCGGTTTGTTTTCATCTGACGCCAACACTGAGGTTGTGAACGCGTTCGTCATCGGTGCGGAATATTTCTGTGGGATTTGTAGACCGAGTTATCCGCCTTACAACAACTTCCCATCCTGGGATTCTATTTCCCCTGGTGTAAGCGAAAGCGGATTACAATCAGTGATTGATGGTCTCGTGAATTACGGCGTAGAGATTCTTTATTTGCAGGGTGAGTTAATTTCACCGGAATTGCTTTCAAATCTAGCAAATGTAGGGATTCTGGTGGTCAGCGATTCTCCCCCGGATATGGTCCGCAACAATTGGGTGGGGACGGTTCAATCGGATTTTGGGGCGGCTCTCGTTGATATTTGGGATGCTGTCCTCAACGGGTCAAACGGCATGAAGGTACCCGCCTCTGTCACCCTGGCGGACATGGAGGCCGAATGGGTCTCAGAGGGGCGACTGCGTTTGTTCGAAAATATGTCAGCGGATCTTGATGCGGGATTGGTATTGACCGAATATGCTCCTTAAGACAAGAGTTATTCGGCGCTGGGTGGGTTACCCGTAAAAGGTTCAGATGTTGCCTGACCAGGTTGTGAAATACCTTCCCGGCGAAGAACCTTAACAATGGTCATAGCAATGATCTTAATATCCAGCCACAGGGACCAGTGGTCAACGTACCATACATCGAGGGCGAATTTTGCCTGCCAGGTGAGGGCGTTTCGACCGTGAACCTGCGCCCAACCAGTTATCCCGGGTAGGACATCATGACGACGGGATTGTTCTGAATTATAAAGTGGCAGGTAGGATATTAATAAGGGGCGAGGACCAACAAGACTCATTTCACCTTTCATCACATTGATGAGCTCTGGCAGTTCATCAAGGCTTGTGGTGCGCAGGAATTGTCCCAGTTTTGTCAGCCGTTTTGCGTCTGGCAATGGATTGCCTTTAGCATCATTTTGGTCGAGCATGGTGCGGAATTTATAGATTTTAAAAACTTCCCCATGATAACCGGGGCGTTTCTGTTGAAAGAGGATTGGGAATCCATGCCGAACAGCCACTGCGATGGCGATGATGAGTATCACGGGTGAGAGGATTATCAGCAGTGGGACGGTCAACAAGAGGTCATACAACCGTTTGACAAAAGGAGTGCCTTTAGGCAATAATTTAAAGGTCATTATTAATAGGATTGTACCAAATAAGCAATATAATTTGATAAAATGGACTTTCAGAAGAATGGGTAATAATTAAGAAAGGATTGAGGATGGACGAGCGAATTCTGATAATTGAGGATGATGAGGAAATTCTGCGAGTGTTGAAACGCGTGCTGACCTATGAGGGGTATATTGTGGACACTGCCCTAACGGGGAAAGCGGGTTTGGTTCTGGCGCAGGAACAGCGCCCGGATCTGATTGTTTTAGATTGGATGCTGCCCAGTATGGATGGATTGGAAGTCAGCCGCCGCTTGCAGAAACTGGGGAACCAGCCTATTTTGATGTTGACAGCTAAAGATACGACACAGGATCGGGTTGAAGGGCTTGATGCTGGTGCGGACGATTATGTCGTAAAGCCTTTTGAAATTGAGGAATTGCTCGCCAGAATTCGTGCGTTGCTTCGACGAACGGCTGCTGATCGTGTGAAAGTCCTTGAATTTGAGGATCTCACCCTCGACAGTAGCACGCGTAGAGCCAAGCGCGGGGATCGTGAGATTGAACTGACCGCAAAGGAATATGATCTGCTTGAATTATTCATGCGCCATCCAAACCAGGTGATGACTCGTGAAGTGATTTTTGATCGGGTTTGGGATTATGACTTTGGCGGTGAGAGCAATGTGTTGGATGTCTATATTCGCTATCTTCGTCAGAAAATGGAAGAAGATGGTGATTCCCGCTTGATTTATACTGTTCGGGGTGTAGGATACGTATTGCGAGAGCCTGAAGAGTAAAAATCTCTAATGTCGCTTCGTCTCCGCCTGACATTGATCTTTACAGCTTTGCTGAGTGGTGTAGTGCTGCTTCTCAGCATTGTTGTCTATTCAATGGTCAGCGTGGTGATGGTCAATCAGGTTGATGATGTACTTCAGGAAAACGCTAATCTTATTATAGATGTCTTACAGGGCGATGTATTGGGGGAGGTTGAGATTGATGATGGAGTATTGAATATCCCCAATACGATTCAATATCAGGTGTGGTCTGAGGAGGGTCGTATCATATATTCTTCGGAAAACACTGAGGTACTCGCTAACGCTTTGGACATTGAAGCCATTAATCAGAATGAGACAATTTTTCGTAATGTGAAAATCCAGGAAACACCCTATAGAATATTAACGGTTCCTTTAATGATTGCAGATTCCAGTGCAGGTTGGCTGCAGGTGGGGTTTAGCATGACGGATCTTCAGTATACACAGCGCCTGCTGTTGATCGTGTTTGGCATCTCTGCCTTGTTCTCGATCATTATCGCTGGTGTGCTTGGGTGGCTGGTGACAGGTCAGGCGCTTGAGCCGTTGGAAAAGATGGCAAGGATTACAGATCGCATTACCAGCACAGATGATCTTTCTCAACGTATTCCGGTGAATACGGCTCAACATGATGAAATTGGAAAACTCGTCCTTACTTTTAACAAGACACTGGTCCGGCTGGAGCGGTTATTTAATATGCAGCGGCGGTTCCTGGCGGATGTCAGCCATGAATTACGGACCCCACTGACCGTCATCAAAGGGAATGTTGGGCTGATGAGAATGATGAATGCTTATGATGAAGAATCGCTCAGCAGTATTGAATCGGAAGTGGATCGTCTGACCCGCCTTGTAAAAGATTTGTTATTAATGTCCCAAGCGGAGACCGGAAGGCTGCCGTTGATGCTGGAACCGGTTGAGCTTGATGATCTTGTATTAGAAGTGTTTGAGGAAATGACGGTGCTTTCCGCTGGGGTTCATGATATCCGTATTGAGAATATTGAACCTGCTGTTGTGACCGGTGATCGGGATCGGCTGAAACAAGTTTTACTCAACTTGGGAAGTAATGCAGTAAAGTTTTCACCTGAAAACGGACGCATTATCCTGGGTTTATCTCTTAGAAAGAAGTGGGCGTTGATCACCATCAGTGATGAGGGCCCTGGTATCCCTCTGGAAGAACGCGATTATCTTTTTGAACGCTTTTACCGTGGTGATAAATCCAGAAAGCGCACAGTGGATGAAACGGGTTTTGGATTAGGTTTGCCGATCGCTTATTGGATCACCCGCAGTCATGGTGGGCGCATTGATGTTGAATCGGAGATCGGCAAAGGAACAAAATTCTTAGTTTGGCTACCAGTTTCACAATCGGAAATTCCTACGAAGCCGCTGCATTAGGTGGGGATAAGAAACGGGGCTTATCGAATGCCAAGAATAAATTCGGCTTGCTGACATAAGTTTTTCCCTCCGGAATCAAGCCATGCCGTTATTGCCGCGCTTTTATGTTCATTGGTTTTCGCCTCCTCATAAATTGCTGCACCAAACAGTACATATCTTTGCGTTTCTTCCGCCCAGGAAAGAATATCCTCTTCCCAGTACTGCACGGAAGGGCTGAAATAACTAAACATACTCGGCTGGGCGTTTTTTTGATTCTTTTACAAAAATGGGAATACCGCTTGTCTTGGGGATTAACAATATCAGCCATGAACCAGCAATCATCAGCAGTATTGAACCAATATAGTAATATAGCAATCCCTTACCTTGCTCATTTTTTGTTTTCTGCTGGACTCTTTGCTGGAAGATGTACTAATTTGACATACCTTTATTCCTTATGTCAAATTATAAAGGCTATTCTATTGTTCTCTGTTGATAGGTTTTGGTATGGCGGATACAGGAAGTTATGATTGCAAGAGGTGTCTATAATAGCAGATTCCAAACTTGAGAGGGTACATTTTTGCTTGACCTTTACCCCCAAATCGGATAGACTCTTAACTCACACTGCATGCCTATATGCTCGATAATAAAGCCTTGCGTTTAGTTTTAGGCTTTGGTATAATCGTGCAGTCTTACGGCGTTTTGTAGTTTAAAAAACAAGTGTTTTGCCGATGTAGCTCAATGGTAGAGCAATCGCCTTGTAAGTGATAGGTTATGGGTTCGATTCCCATCATCGGCTCAGCTTATACGTTTGCGATTGGGATTTATTTTGCGAAACGATCCCGATCTCGAGCGAGTGATAAGCTCGCTTGGTCCAGGACGGTTACCCAAGTGGACAAAGGGGACTGACTGTAAATCAGTTGGCACAGGCCTTCGTTGGTTCGAATCCAACACCGTCCACTTCTGGCAGCCTCTGGCTTCCAGTCGGATCGGCTGCCCTCATAGCTCAGTCGGTAGAGCGCATTCTTGGTAAGAATGAGGTCATGGGTTCAAATCCCATTGAGGGCTTTCTGCCGAAATATGATTTATAGATTTTAAAGAATGTAGCTTTTATCTAAGGAGAAAGGAATATATGGCCAAGGCGAAATTTGAACGATCGAAGCCGCACCTGAACGTGGGCACAATGGGGCATATTGACCACGGCAAGACCACGCTGACGGCGGCGATCACAAAAGTGCAGGCATTGAAGGGGCTTGCGGATTATATGGATTTCTATTCCATTGACAACGCCCCTGAGGAGAAGGAACGCGGCATCACGATCAATATTTCCCACGTGGAATATGAGACGGAAAACCGCCACTATGCGCATGTGGACATGCCCGGGCACCGTGACTACATCAAGAACATGATCACGGGAGCGGCGCAGGTAGACGGCGCCATTCTGGTGGTGGCAGCGCCTGATGGGGCAATGCCCCAGACGCGAGAGCACGTGCTGTTGGCACGCCAGGTAGAGGTACCGAGCATTGTAGTGTTCTTGAACAAGATAGACATGATGGACGATCCTGAGCTGTTAGAACTGGTGGAGCTGGAGCTGCGCGAGATGCTGAGCGGTTATGGTTTTCCTGGCGATGAGATTCCGATCATCCACGGCAGTGCGCTGAAGGCGTTGGAATCCGAATCAGAGGATCCGAATGCACCGGAGTATGAATGCATCACCAAGCTGATGCAAGCGGTTGATGAGTATATTCCGATCCCGCCGCGTGAAACGGACAAACCGTTCATGATGTCGGTTGAGGACGTGTTCTCGATCAAGGGTCGCGGCACGGTGGTGACAGGGCGAATTGACCGGGGTGTGGTCCACACAGGCGATTCTGTTGAGATTGTGGGCTTTCGTGAAAAGAGCATGGAATCCGTGGTGACGGGTGTGGAGATGTTCCACAAGATTCTGGACGAAGGCATGGCAGGCGACAACGTTGGGTTGTTGCTGCGCGGCATAGGACGGGAAGAAGTGGATCGCGGCATGGTTGTAGCAGCGCCTGGCAGCATCACACCGCACACGAAGTTTGAAGGCGAAGTCTACATTCTGACCCGTGAGGAAGGTGGACGGCACAGTGCGTTCTTCACCGGGTATCGGCCGCAGTTCTACATTCACACGATGGATGTGACGGGGTCGGTGACTTTGCCGGAAGGTGTGGAGATGGTGCTTCCTGGAGATCGAGTGACAATGGAAGTGGAACTGATCGTACCGGTAGCGCTTGAGAAGGGCTCGGATTTCGCAATTCGCGAGGGCGGCCTGACGGTGGGCGCTGGCTCGATCACCAAGATTATTGAGTAAGAACGCTAAAGGAAGGATGACATGGTTGTTCCAGGAGATGGGGCAACCATGGTAAAATACACATGGCAAAAAAGAAAGGTGTCCGACCGGTTATTACCCTGGAATGTACAGAATGCCAGGAGCGGAATTATACGACTGAGAAAAACCGTCGAAATGATCCCGGCCGGGTGGAGTTGAAAAAATATTGTCCACGATGCAGAAAACATACGCTGCACCGTGAGGTAAAATAAGTGATGAGGACAGGCGACGGATAAAAAAACCTGCCTCCCGACGTGCATAGGCCAGTAGCTCAATTTGGCAGAGCACCGCTCTCCAAAAGCGGGGGTTGTGGGTTCGATTCCTACCTGGCCTGCCTGGAATTTTTCAACGCCGTCTATCATGGGCGGCGTTTTGGACGTAAGCAAGGAGAAACTTGTGACGCCTAAGAAGAAGAAATTGAACATTATTCAAAAGCTCCAGCGCTTCTGGCGTGAAACCACTGGTGAATTGCGAAAGGTCACCTGGCCCACACCCTTGGAAGCATGGAAAATGACCCGTCTTGTGTTGATTGTGATGGTTATTATGGCGTTGATCCTGGGCGTATTGGATTTCGCATTTTCACGATTGATCACGCTCCTGGTTGCCGTATAATTATTTAGTCAACGGACAGAGAGACAGATAGGTAAGGTTATGATGGCAGCAGAAGAAAAAAAAGAAGAAGAACAGGTTAAAGAAGAACGCGAAGAATCCGTTGAGGAAACGGAAGAAATAGCCGCGCCTGTGGAAGATGCTGCCGAATCACTTGTCGATGCTCTCCAAACGGATGAGGAATCAGATGAGGAAGCGGATGATGGACGGGCGTGGTTCGTGGTGCATTGTTATTCCGGATATGAGAATAAGGTGCGGCACAACCTTGAACAACGCATTGAATCCATGGGGATGAAGGATAGGGTTTTTGATGTAGTAATTCCCACGCAAGAGGAAATTGAGGTCAAGGACGGCAAACGGCGCTCTATTGAACGGCACGTGTTCCCTGGCTATGTGCTGGTGAATATGATCATGAGCGAAGAATCCTGGTATGTGGTACGCAATACCCCAGGAGTAACTGGTTTTGTGGGCATGGGTAATGATCCCATTCCCCTCCGTCCCGAAGAGGTTTCGCAGATTCTTCGCCGAATGGAAGCGGAAGCGCCCACGATCAAGGTTACCTATAAGCCAGGAGAGACAGTCCGCATTATTGATGGACCATTTAACGACTTTCATGGCACTGTTGATGAGATTGATATGGAACGCTCGAAAGTTCGCGTTATGGTAAATTTCTTCGGCCGATCAACCCCGGTTGAATTGGACTTTTTACAAGTCGAAAAAGTATAAGCAATTAGAATTAGAATATTGTGGGAGGGTTGAAAGACCCGCTTGAACCACAAAGGAGTATTAACGTGGCAAAGAAAGTAAAAGCAATTATTACCCTTCAGATCCAGGCTGGCAAGGCAAACCCGGCGCCCCCCATCGGCCCGGCGTTAGCCCAGCATGGCGTCAATATTATGGCTTTTTGCAAGGACTATAACGGCCGGACAGCTTCTCGCGCCGGTGAGATCGTCCCTGCGGAAGTCACCATCTTTCAGGATGGATCATTCCGCTTTAAATTGAAATCATCTCCTGCTGGCATTTTATTGTGCAAAGCGGCGGGCATTGAAAAAGGTTCTGGCGAACCCAACCGGGAAAAGGTTGGAACGGTAACCCGTGCTCAGATTCGTGAGATCGCGGAACTAAAATTTGATGATATGAATGCCATCGATATCGAAGGCGCGATGCGTCAAATCGAAGGCACCGCCCGTAATATGGGCATCGTTATAGAGGATTAATTTAGTATTTCGTGGGAGGGTTATCCTAACCCGCTAGCACCACAAAGGAGATTTCATGGCAAGTCATGGTAAAAAATATCTTGAAGCACGTGATAGGATTGACCGCGACAGTTTGTATGAGCCGCTGGAAGCCTTCAAACTGCTGAAAGAAATTAAGTTTGCAAATTTTGATGAGACAGTAGAAGTTCACCTTCGCACTAGCCTGGACCCACGGCAGGCGGATCAGCAGATTCGCGATGTTGTGGTGATGCCCAATGGACTTGGCAAGAAGGTGACGGTCGTTGTTTTCGCCCAGGGTGACGCGGCGGATGCTGCTCGTAAAGCTGGGGCGGATTACGTCGCTGATACCGATGAAATTGTTGAGAAGATCCAGAATGGGTGGACGGAATTCGATGTTGCCATCGCCACGCCGGACATGATGGGCACAGTAGGCCGGTTGGGTCGAATTTTAGGCCCCCGCAGTTTGATGCCCAACCCCAAAGCAGGTACGGTTGTGCCGCCGGATCGCATCGCAGGTGCCATTGAAGAGGCAAAGGCTGGGCGGATAGAATTCAGACTGGATAAGACCGCAAATATTCACGTTCCGATTGGGAAAATTTCTTTCACAGCGGAACAATTACACGAGAATTTGGCGGCTCTCATGCTTGCAGTTCGGCAAGCCCGTCCTGCAGCCGCCAGCGGCAACTTCATCCAACGAGTGACAATTACCTCAACCATGGGGCCGGGGATCAAGGTTGATCCCTACGACTCATCACTTACTTTGTAAGTTGATCGGTTTGTGTTATAATACTTGACACAAAATTAACAACAGCATAGAGAATTTCTTCGCTGAAGAAAGCAGGTGCTCCTCAGGGAGCTTAATACCCCGCCGAGGTGAAGGCAGAATTTTACGATTGGATGCCGGAAGGCGTCTTGAAATGAAGTCTTTGCCTCAGCGGATATTGAGGCAAAGACTTCAATGTTTAAAAAGACCAAAACCGGAAGGAGGTGAACACATTGGCATTTACTCGTAAAGAAAAAGAAGCTATGGTGGAACAATACAAGGAGTGGATCGATTCCAGTAACGCATTCTTCGTTCTTTCATTCCAAAACATGGGTATGAGCGAAATTGACGAAGCGCGAGAAAAATTGCGTGAGGTCAACGGCGAAATCCATGTGGTGAAAAACCGACTCTTCAGACTTGTGATGAACGATATGAACTTGGATTATGAGGAAGAATTTTGGGAAGAAAACAACATGGTCGGGTTCGCATTCAGCGATGCCCCCAGTGTCGCCAAGGTCTTAAGCGATATTTCAAAAACCGACTTTTTTGATATCCGCTTGGGATACATGGATGAAAGACTTCTTAAAGCTGAAGAAGTTAAAGCGTTAGCTGATCTCCCGACTCTGCCCGTTATGCGCGGCATTGTATTAGGAACGATTATGGCATCAGCTACCAAACTTGTACGTACTTTGGCAGAGCCAGCCCGTTCGATGGCTGCAGTTGTTAAAGCCTTCTCAGAAGAAGGACAGGCTGCTAAAAACGCTGCCTGAATTGAATAGAGCATTGGAAACATCGGTATTGATTACCAGATGAAATTAGAGAACAATCATTGCTAGGAGAATAAAGAAATGGCTGATTTAGAAAAATTAATGGATCAATTAAGCGAGCTGACCGTTTTGGAAGCCGCTGAACTTGTCAAAATGTTGGAAGAAAAATGGGGCGTATCCGCGGCTGCACCAGTGGCCGCTGTGGCTGCTGCAAACAATGGTGGCGCTGAGGAAGAGGTAGAGGAACAGACAGAATTTGATGTTATCCTCAAGGGCGCTGGTCCGAAGAAGATTGAGACCATCAAGGTCATCCGCCAGCTCACGAACCTGGGTTTGGTCGACGCCAAGAATATGGCTGAAACCGCCGATTCCAAGATCCTCGAAGCTGTTGGTAAAGAAGTTGCGCAGGACGCCAAGGAGAAACTCGAAGCGGCAGGCGCTGAAGTCGAGCTTAAATAGCACTATCCGGTTTTGGTTAAAAAAGATCCCCGGGTTCTCAGAACCATCGGGGATTTTTTGTTTTTAATTTTAGATGTTGGTAAATCAGCCTCCCAGCTTGCGGATGACCAGGACCACCTTTCCCTGCACCTGCACCTGAGAGGGGTTATCAATGATGATGGGGTTCATTAATGGATTTGCGGGTTGTAAACGAACCTTGCCGTTCTCATGATAGAAATACTTCAGGGTTGTCTCATCGCGGTCCGATAACCAAACAGCTACCATTTCCCCATTTTCAACCTGCGAGACCGGGCGCATGACCACAATATCGCCGTCGTTCACCATAGCGTCAATCATGGAATCCCCTTGCACTTCCAGCGCAAACAGGTCTTCCGTCTTTTCACGTGGGGAGAGCAGGCTGCGGGCGATATCAATGCCCGTTTCCTGATCGTAATAGTTAAAATCTGAGGAGGGGACAGGGACAGGTTCGCCAGCGACGATCCGCCCGACGATCGGAACGCTGAACATTTCCATAACGGTTTGAGCAGCCTGAACCAGGTTGCCTTCCAGTGTCTTGAGCATTCGGATTCCCCTGGAGACGTTGCTCTCCCTTTCGATGAAATTCATTTCCTCAAGTTGATTGAGGTAGTAATTGACAACCGAAGTTGAGCTGATATTGGTATTCTCGCCAATTTCCCGGATGGATGGCGGAAAACCATTCTCAGCCTGGAATTTTTCCAGGAACTTGAGAATCCTTTTATGCCGCTCTCCTAATCCAACCTTTCTTCTTGCCATCATGCTAGGCTCCTTAATCTCAAACCGCTCATTTGTGCTAATAATCACTTATAATAATACACGAACATCCGTTCTGTGTCAAGATGGTTTTCGTCTGAATTAAAAACTAACAATTCATTAAATTAATTTCGCGATTGACAAAGTGTTAGGGTTTTTGGAGGATCAATTCTTTTTGTGCGTTGATATTGTTGCAATCCCTGAGAAGTAAAGGAAGGGAAGAAAATCCTTGAGGAGTAAGGTATGATTGTATGTCAAATGGCATTATAACAATATCATCATGGAGTGTATTGGATGGAGAAAATTATTCAAACGGAAGATTTGACCAAATATTTTGATGATTTACTGGCAGTTGATCATATCTCGTTTGATATTAAATCCGGTGAATTGTTTGGGTTATTAGGTCCGAATGGGGCAGGCAAGACGACGACCATTAAAATGCTGACCGGTCTGGCGAAGCCCTCTAGCGGGAGGGCGGTTGTTGCTGGAATTGATATTCGCAAGCATCCCAAGGAAGCGCAGTGGATGATGGGCGTGGTGCCAGATGAGAGCAACCTCTATCCCGAATTGACGGGTTTTGAAAATCTCAATTTTTGCGCCGCGCTTTATGGGATGGCAAGGCAGGAACGACGCCGACGCTCCCGTGAATTATTAAAGATATTCGATCTTTCCGATGCTGCGGACAGGAAATTTGGGGACTATTCCAAAGGGATGAAGCGTAAATTGACCATCGCAGCGGGTATCATCCATCACCCCCCTTTACTCTTCCTGGATGAACCGACGACCGGCATTGACGTTACCAGCGCACGCCAGATCCGTCAATTAACTATGGAATTACGCAAAGGCGGCACAACGATATTATTGACGACCCATTACATTGAAGAAGCAGAGCGGTTGTGTGATAGAATTGCATTCATTGTCAAAGGGCGTATTATTCATATTGACAGTGTCGCCAATCTCCTGCAGCCTATGCAGGATGTGTATATCATGGATGTCGTTTTGTCGGATGCGACGGGAGGCTTGTTGCCGGCTACGGTTCAGCATTTCCCCGATTATCATGTGGAGATGCTGCCCGGTGAGGTTATGCGGTTCACCTCCCATCAACCCATCATCGTAAGTCCCATTATCAATTTTTTAGAAGAACACGAGGCGCAGGTTTTGGAAGCGCGGCGGAAGAAGCCGTCCTTGGAAGATGTGTTTGTCAAGTTAACGGGTGTGGACAAAGATGCGATGCTGAACGGCACAAGGGACAAAGGCGGTCGTGTATGAAAAATTCAACGGCGTTTTGGAATATCTTGTTGAAGGACATCAAAGCCTATTATCTTAAACCGCCCAATATCAGTTGGGGCATTGTGTTCCCTTTAGCATGGACGGGAATGTTTTTCGTCCGATCAGGGCAGGGACTTGAAAGTATTGAGTCACTCCTGGCAGGGGTGATCTCGATTTCAATTCTATTTGGGACGACTTCCATGCTGGCGGTTACGGTGACCTTTGAAAAGAAGAATGCCTCCTTTGATCGGCTGCTGCTGGCACCCCTGCCTCTGGAGGTGTTGATGTTGGCTAAGACCAGCGGTGCTATTCTCTTCGGCATGATGAATGCCCTGGTGCCCATCGCGATGGCATCCTTTTTAATGGATCTGTCGGGGTTAAAGTGGGTCTATATCCTGCCGGCGATTTTGCTGATAGCAATTTCATCCACTTTTTTAGGATTGTTTGTTGCTGTTTCCGTGAATGAGGTGTTTGAGGCGCAGACTTTTTCAAATTTTATTCGGTTTCCTATGCTTTTCCTGTGTGGGCTTTTTGTTCCCCTTCAAGACCTGCCCGTTTTTCTTCAGCCCCTGTCCTATATTTTTCCATTGACCTATGGGGTGGATATTCTCCATTTTGCCATTCAGGACCAGAGTGTGCTCCCTCTTTCTATTGATTTTGGGGCGCTCATCGGTTTTTGTGTGATTCTGTTTTTGATCAGCCTGAGAAATATCCATAAACGATGGATTTTATGAAACGCTTTTTAATAAATAGTGAATGATGAAAAATAAACTCTCTCAGTTCAAGCAATTCTTTTCTCAAATTGAGTTCACCAAGCGTGCCATATGGGATTATTTGTTGATTCTTTTAGGTGCCTTAATTCAAGCCCTGGCGCTCAGGCTTTTCCTTGTCCCGGCCGAACTGGTCAGCGGTGGCATCAGCGGCCTAGCACAATTGCTGAATCATTACACGGATTTTCCAATCGGGATGATGGTGCTTTTGGGGAACATCCCTCTGTTTATTATGGGTTGGCAATATCTGGGTGGGCCGCACTTCGCCATCCGCACAATTCTGTCCACTTTGGCTTTCTCAGTGTTTACCGATAGCTTATCCCTTTTCCTTCCACGTACTGGCGTCACAGATGATATGGTTCTTAATACCATATATGGTGGTTTGCTGTTAGGTATTGGTTTGGGGATTGTTTATCGGGGGCGCGGCACCAGTGGCGGGACGGATATTTTGGGTCGTATCCTCAACCGTCATACTGGGATGACCATTTCACAGGCTTATCTGATCACGGATTCGGTGGTGGTTTTAGGCGCGGGATTTGTGTTTGGCTGGACTAAGGCTTTGTACGGTCTTGTCTTGATCTATGTGAGCGGCTTGGCTGCGGAAGTTTCATTACAGGGAACCAATATTATTCACACGGCGATGATCATCACGACGGAAACGGAAGCGATCACACAAGCGATTATGCATGATCTCCAGCGCGGGGTGACCATTCTTTCCGGCACAGGCGGTTACACCGGAAAGCCCAGGGACGTAATTTATTGCGCTGTCTCACGTATGGAAATTAACCGATTAAAGATTCTCGTTCACGAGATTGACCCCAACGCCTTTATGGTGATCGGCCAGGCGCAGGAAGCGCTGGGGGAGGGCTTTATGCCTTTAAACAACGGAAAATAATTAATCCAAAAGTGTTTCTTTAAAGAATTTCGTAGCTTGTGGTGATCTCTGCCACGCCGCGCAGCGTCGCTGCCACGGAACAGTATTTCTCTTCCGAGAGTTTAATAGCTTGCTCAACGCTTTTTTCCGTCAGCCCCTCGCCTTTGACTATGAAATTAATATGAATCTTGCGGAATGTCCAGGGCGGATCAGCGTCCTGCTTGGCGCTGACCTGCACTTCCAGATGGGAGAGGGGGGATTGCTTTTTCTCCAGGATGTTAACCACATCTACGGAGGCGCATCCCGCCAGGGCGGATAGAATCAGCTCGGACGGTTTCATGCCGGTGTTTTCATCGGGCGTTGACATGACGACGGAATGACCAGTTGAGTCGGTGGAGACGAAGCGTTTGCCGCCCGGAATCCACCTCAGGGTTGTATGTGATGCCATTTTTTTTCTCCTCTTGTGTTTTGTCTAATTATGATATTTTGCCCAATAATTTGATCAATTCTGTCATCCGGGTTCGTTGAGACTGAGGATCTTCTCCCGCTTCCAAAGGGAGAAGGCAGTCGCTGGCGACATCCTGCAGGAACTGTAAGCTGGCGGATTGGACTGCGGAGCGGATGGCGATGAGCTGTTGGACAATGTCTTTGCAATCGCGATCCTCTTCGATCATCTTTCGCACGCCGCGCAGCTGGCCTTCAATGCGTGCCAATCGGCTGTTGATGTGTGATTTGGTTTCAGGGTTCTTGGTTTGAATCATCATGAGATGACCTTTCTTTCAGACCACCGGTCTGATGTGATTATCCCGCTCAACGGAAACCGCCGGCCGAGCCGCAGCTTGACGCGCTGGAAACACCTGAGCCCTGAGCTCCGCGCGAGGCAAAGGTGGATATACATTTCTGTGTGTTTCTGGATTGACACACCGGGCATTCCGGGGATTGGGCGTCGGGGTCATTGAACCCCATCAGCTTTTCAAATTCCCTGCCGCATTGTTGGCAGTGATATTCATAAATGGGCATAAGTGATGACTTCCTTTACTAGTGCTATACTCCAGTAGAGTATATTATCAAAGCTGTCCCCTGTCAATACGCCTCCTTTGATGAAAAGGGATTACAATAGCCTAAGTGGCACATCATCAAAATTCTGCCAGCTTGATATTCCTGGTGGAAATTTGAGATTTAACATGTAATTATCGTTTTTCAATGTTTCATACCATTAGATTAGGAGAGTAACTTTGGGCGAGAATATAAACATTGGAATCATCATCTGTGACCGATACCGCACCTGTGCTGGAGGAAAATGTCTTAGATCTATGCGGCAGCGAGAAGGCGCTTTCAGCCGTTATAATGATGATGATTTGACGCTGGTGGGCTACACGACCTGCAATGGCTGCCCTGGCGGGAATATTGAATATGCAGGTGATGAAATGATTCGGAATGGTGTTCAAGTGATCCACCTCGCAACTGGGCTTTTGGTGGGCTATCCGCCCTGTCCCTATATCGACACGTTTAAGGCATTTCTCGAACGCCGTTACGGGGTTGAGGTGGTTCTCGGAACACACCCTATTCCTCAGAAATATTTGGAGATGCACCAATCTCTGGGCACCTGGAAAGACCCTGAATGGGAAGCTCGCCTGCAACCCACTATGGCTGATGAAGCTGTAAGACGCGCTTATAATTGAGCGAGAACCTTCCCTTATGATTCGCTTGACAGGAAAGCTGCTTTTAACGATAATTAGGGCAATAAATAGATGATCAGCTTTGACGAAGGAAAGTAGGCTGGCGGAGGTTGACAGGGCAGTGCGGGCAAGACTGAGACCTGCACTCTGCTGAACCCATCTGAAGTTCCCTTCTGAGCTGCTCAGGTGAAAGCGTAAGAACGCTAATAGTCTGAGCCGCCCCCCAACGTTATCTGGGAAGCCAATCGAATTCGAGCGTGTTGGTGAGGAGTGGATCGTGCAGTGTGCCTGCACGGTCAACAAAGGTGGTACCGCGGTCATCCCGTCCTTTTTATTTGGACGGGCGTTTTGTTTAATCTGGACTAAATTTGTTATTATGGAAGCAGGAGTTAATTGAAGGAGGACGATTACATGGCTGAGAAAGAAGCAGAACTGAATAGATTAGAACAAATCAAATCGGAGGCACTAGCCCTGCTGGCGGACGTTGCCGATGAGGAGGAATTGGAAGCCTGGCGCGTGGCACACCTGGGGCGCAGTTCTCCTGTGATGGGGGTGTTTAAGGGCATGGGAAAGCTGGATAATGAACTCAGGCCGGTGATGGGGAAGGTGGCCAACGAAGTCCGGGGGGCATTGGAACAAGCGCTGGCGGAAAAACAGCAGGCGTTGGAAGAGGAAGCCCTGCGCAAATCCCTTGAAACGGAGCAATTGGATGTGACCATGCCCGGCGTTCCGGTGGAGCATGGGCGTTTGCACCCCCTGACGCAGGTGTTGCGGCGTATCATCCGCACTTTTGGTGATATGGGCTTTCAGGTGTACCGGTCGCCGGAGGTGGAAACGGATGATATGAATTTCACCTATCTGAACATGCCTCCTTACCATCCTGCTCGGGATATGTGGGATACCTTTTATACGAAGAAAGAGGGTGTCTTGCTGCGAACGCACACTTCGCCGGGGCAGATCCGGGTGATGCAGGAGCGCGCGCCGGAGCCTATCCGTGTGATTCTGCCGGGTGCGACCATGCGCTATGAGCAGCTTTCCGCTCGCAGCGAGATCGAGTTCGCCCAGGTCGAGGTGTTGGTTGTGGGAGAGGGGGTCACCTTCGCGGAATTGAAGGGTACGCTGGAGGATTTCGCCAAGCGCATCTTCGGCGAGGAAGCCCGGACGCGTCTGCGTCCTTCGCACTTCCCTTTCACAGAGCCATCCGCGGAGATGGATGTGGAATGTTTTGTGTGCGGCGGGAAGGGATGTGCGGTGTGTAAGGAGACCGGCTGGCTGGAGATCCTGGGCTGCGGCATGGTGCATCCGGTGGTGCTGGAATACGGCGGGTACGACCCTGAAGTGTATTCCGGTTTTGCTGCCGGGATGGGCATCGACCGCAGTACCCTCATGCGCTACCGCATTGATGACATCCGGCATTTTAGGAATAATGATGTGAGGTTCCTGAGACAGTTTTGAGGAAGTAGGTAACAGGTATTAGGTACTAGGTATTAGGAATTAGAGAAGGTGTGAGGTGCGAATGGTGAAGGGGAATCAGGGTTTGGAGACGCTGCAGGTCTGGCAGAGGGCAGTTGATTTCGCTGTCGAGATTTGTCAGGACCTTGTGCCTTGCTTACCCCCTGATGAAAAATGGGCGTTAGCTTCTCAATTGCGGCGGGCAGCTCAGAGTATCCCAGCCAATATTGCCGAAGGGTATGGTAGATATACCTATCAAGAGACCATACGTTTTTGTTATATTGCGCGAGGTTCCATAGCCGAAACAAAAACACACATGATTGTGGCATATCGTTTGGGCTACATTGAGGAGTCAATACATCGCCGATACCTTAACCAATTAGATGAACTGGCAAAGATGCTTCACGGCTATATTGGTCATTTGCGCAAACAAAAAAGCCACATCAAAGAACGCCCCGATTTGGATGAGGAATATCGCGTATGATTTTCCTGATACCCAATACCCACTACCTAATACCTGTCATTATATATTTTATAACGATATTGAATTAATAAAGGAACGCGAGGATTAACCCATGAAAGTACCACTCACTTGGTTGAAAGAGTATGTTGATATTGACGATTTGGGGATTGAGGAACTGGCGAAGGTGATGACCATGGTCGGCTTGGAGGTTGAAGAGATCCGCCTGGTCGGGCTGGCGATGCCATCCGGGGAGAAGCATGAATTTAAGTACACCGGCTTCTCATGGCCGGCGGATAAGTTCGTGGTCGCCCAAATTGAGGAGGTCATGCCCCATCCCAATGCAGACCGCTTGGTGCTGTGCCGCTTGAATGACGGGGAGGAAGAGATCACCGTCCTTACGGGCGCACCAGGACTGCTGAAGTATCGAGAAGCTGGGCCTTTTGAACAATCCCTTAAGGTTGCTTATGCCCGTGAAGGGGCTGTGCTTTATAACGGTCACGAGCCCGGATGGAACTTAATGACCCTGCAGCGCATGTCCATCCGCGGGGTGGAATCTTTCTCTATGATCTGCTCGGAGAAAGAATTAGGGATTTCAGATGCCCATGAAGGCATCATCATCCTGGATGACGACGCACCAGTCGGCACACCTTTGGTGGACTATATGGGTGATGCTGTGTTCGATGTTGACACCCTGCCCAACATGGTGCGGGATGCCAGTGTGCTTGGCATGGCGCGGGAGATCGCTGCGGCGACCGGCAAGCAACTCCGCTACCCGGATGATTCGTTGGAGATGACCGGCCCTGATATCCACGACCTGGCAGGTGTGGACATCACAGATCCAGACTTGAACCCGCGTTTCGTGCTGGGTTTGATTCAGGACATCGCCATCCAACCCAGCCCCTATTGGGTGCAGCGGCGCTTGAACCTGGCGGGGATGCGCCCGATCAACTGCATTGTGGACGCCACCAACTACGTCATGCTGGAAACTGGTGAGCCGCTGCATGCCTTCGATTATGATATTTTGGTCGAAAGGTCCGGTGCAGCTAAACCCAAGATCATCACCCGTACGGCTGAGAAGGGCGAGAAGATCACAACATTGGACGGTGTGGAACGCGATCTGGATACAGAAATGGAGATGGTCACCGACACCGCCGGCTTGCTTTCCATCTCGGGGGTGATGGGCGGTGAGGAAACCGAGGTCCATGACAAGACCCAAAACGTCCTCCTGGAAGGAGCCTCCTGGAACTTCATCAATATCCGCAAGACAGTAAGCAAACTGAAAATGACCTCCGAGGCCGCTTACCGCTTCAGCCGCGGGGTGCATCCCGCCCTGGCAGAGTTGGGCGTGCGCCTGTGCCTCAAACGCATGGCTGAGTGGAGCGGTGGGCAGATTGCGCAGGGGCTGGAGGACAATTATCCCAACCCGCCGGAAGACCCGGTTGTTGCACTCTCTGCAGATTGGGTGAATGACAATATGGGTACGGAGATATCGGCTCAGGAGATTGCCGATATTCTGACCTCCCTTGAATTTGACTGCCGCGTTGACGGGGACACCATCACAGCCAAGACGCCGCCGCACCGCCTGGACATCCACAGCGGCATCATCGGTCAGGCAGACCTCCTCGAAGAGGTCAGCCGTATTTACGGATATGACAAGATCCCATCCCGACCGCTGAATCAACCGCTGACCCCACAGAGGATCAATCAGGACCTGGCAATGGAAGAACAGCTGAAGGATTTGCTGGTCAACCTGGGCTTGCAGGAACTGGTCGCATATCGGATGACGGCTCCCGAGCGTGAAGCGCGCCGCTTCCCACCCGAATTTAACGCCCCTGAAGTGGATTATGTCGAGATCCAGAACCCGATATCCGTTGAACGGCGTGTCATGCGCCGCAGTATCCTGGCGACCCTGCTGGAGATCATTGAATATAACAATGGGCTGAGTCGGCGGTTGGCTCTGTTTGAGATTGGCCCGGTCTTCCTCCCGAAAGAGGGGCAGGAGCTGCCGGAAGAAAAGCTGATGCTCTCGATCGGGCTTACTGGCTTGCGAACGCTGCCCTCATGGCAGAGGGATGAGGCTGAATTAATGAATTTCTATGACCTAAAAGGCGTCATTGAAGGTATGGTGTCGGGGTTGCACATTGATGATGTCAGCTACCGAGCCGCTGAGCACCCCAGCCTGCATCCCGGCAAGACAGCTGAGATATTAATCGGCGATCAGGTCGTGGGTGTGATGGGCGAACTGCATCCGCTGGTCAAAGCGAATTATGAGATGGGAGAGCCGCCGGTTCTGGTGGCGGAGATTGAACTGGCGCCCCTGCTGACGGCCTCAAAGATTTTATTTGATGTGGAGCCCATCCCAACCTATCCGCCGGTGTTGGAAGACCTGGCTGTGGTAGTGGATGAAGATGTGACCGCGGCGGAGGTGGAAGAGATCCTGCGCATGGGCGGCGGGGAGTACCTGGCAAAGGTGCAGCTTTTCGATATTTTCCGCGGGAAACAGGTGGGGGAGGGCAAAAAGAGCCTGGCTTTCAACCTAACCTATATTGCGCCGGAACGCACGCTGACGGATGAGGAAGTCTCCAAGCTGCGGCAGAAGATCATTTATTTACTAGACGACAAACTCGGCGCGGAACTGCGCAGTTAAAGGATCAAAGTCTAAATAGACCGAGAGGCACCCGACTGGGCGCCTCTTTTGTAGTAGGTTACGCATGGTGGCGAGCTGAGCGCTGTCACTCAAAGAGTGCTCTCGCTCGAAACTGCGTGACACATACCCGTCATTGCGATTACTATGACATTGTCAAGGGTTGTTTCACACTTAATAACTGTGGGTGAATAGAACGATAACCAGGAATGTACGGAGTCCTGGTTCGGGCAATGGCACATACAATCTTCAATAACTTGTTTGCAATATTATTAATGATCAATTGCTTTGGTTTTCCTTCAGCCAGTTTCCAAAGAAAATAACGCTCAAATACAGGGGAGTGTTGTCGAACAGACATTGCTGCTAAGTAGATCAAACGACGTATGGGTGAAGGTCCATAATGCCTGGAGGTTGGCTTTTTGTTTCTTGAAGTGCCACTGCTATTTTCATAAGGACAGATGCCAATATAGGAAGCTAATGCCTTAGGGTTATAAGGTTCCGGTGCAGAATACATTGTCACCACAAAAAATGTAGCCAGTGTTGGACCAACACCAGGAACAGATTCGAGCAACCGCTGGAGTTCTCGGGAGGATGGGTCGTCATCAATCAAGCGCTTGATTTCCTTCTCAACCGCCTTGATATGCTCTGTGAGCTCCTGGATAGCTTTTTCATGAACATCTTCTGCTAAGGGTGTCCTGACAACTTTGCGTTTTATGGCCTGATTTGCATTTTTATGCGCTGATCTTTGTTCCACAAGCTGTTCTCGCACGGTCAGAAGGGTCTTCAGTTGCTCAATGACCACATCTTTAGGTCTCCAATACCTCAATTGATCAAAGAAGCGATAAGCATATTCAGCTATTTGACAACTATCGACTGGATCACTTTTATGCCCTTCCGGATCAAAGGCTCGCTTCACTTTCAATGGGGCTTCGATCACCATTTGGTAATCATTACTGACCATGAAATAAGCCAGGGCCTCTCCATAGACACCGGTGGATTCCATACAGACAATACAATCTTTTGCACATGCCTTATTCTTATTCAGCCAATATATGAACTGGCTGAACGCATCATAATTGTTTTCAAAGCTCATCGGTTTGGCCGTGATTTGCCACCCTGCCTCTTCTTCAAATTTCCCTATCGATGCAGTAAAGGTCTCTGACCCTACGTCTATGCCCACAAACATTGCTGGTTTATTCATTTCATCCTCCGATGGATAAAGGTGTAAAATGAGAGTAGTCGAACAAGGTGGATTGAGCTTTCTCCATTATCAGTCTCGTGGACGTCATTACTATCTAGCTTTGATCCACACAAGGGCTGGGTCTTCATCGCAATTTAGGCTTGGGCCTTCGAGCGAAATAGACTTGTTCAGCCCTTGTTCGACTATTCCCATATTAGCATACCTCAGATAAATCAAGTCTAATGGAACGGATGCAGCCCGATAGGGCTGCAGGAGTGCGGCAATCTGAGAATTGCATTGTATAGGCCTTTTGTGATGGAAAGAACAATTTATCGATTGTGTATTTTTTTGTTCCTTCTTCGATACTAATTATCCGGTGACCATGATTAAAGTGTGATAATTATTTAGGTGCATATTTTGTCAGGTGGCTGCGCCACATTTTCCCCACATTTTTTGTGGCAGAATCGAGCGCCACGCTTCACAACTACGTTATTTAGTGCCTGTTCTCCAACCACCTTTTTATTTTCTCAGCTTTTTCAAATCTTTCTAATCTAAGGTATGCCTGATACTCATAAACTAAAGTTAGTACCGGAATTTTCATACCTGAAAATTCAATCCATTCCTTATACTCTTCAACCTTTACAGGTTCTTCCCATGTCTGATCAGATAATTTCTTTTGAAGGTCTCCCATGATTTCAACCTTCACGCCAGTGATGTTCAGCACGCCAAAGTGGGAACGTATCTTTTCCGAATCCTTATAATGAACGGGCGTCACAATGTATTCATCAAGATATTCTTCAATTTCATATGCGCCTTGTTCGTCAGTTTGCAGGTCTATATCGTGAACGGCAACATCCATCCCATGCAGCGCCAACCCCAGGCTCCCTGTGACGACCCAATGACTCCGACATTCACCCACTCGGTGACAGATGATCCGGATTGCCTTCAGGAACCTGGATTCAATTGATGAACAAGGACTTTTACTCTCTAAACGGCGTCGCGAATCGCTTCTCATATGCTTCATTTTTCTTTAAAAGCCCGTTCCAATAGGACTGGGTGACGGGAATTTTGAGGAGCAGTTTGAATACCGGTGCTAGTATGGGGTGGTAACGTTCTGGTTTGGCGAGGATTTTGAGCTTTTCAGGATTGAACTTGCCATCTTTGGCTAAATCCGCACCCGCTTCCCGCAGACCGTCAAACAATTTCCGATTCATGCTGTCCGGCATTAGCCGCACCCCCTCGCACCCGCCCTTGACGATCGTCCCAGCATAAGGTGCGTTCAACCGGCGGGCCAGTTTTTTTAAATAGCGCTCCACGAAACGGGAATGGTGCGCTTCCGGGAAGCCGGACTGCACCAAAAAAGCCATGTTGGTATTGTCATCTTGTCCGACATAGGGCGCGAGGGATTCAATAAATTCTTTGACCAGGCCCGGCATGGCATCGGTATATAGTGGAAATCCCAACAGCACTAGGTCGGATTGGGCAAAATATTTACATGCCTCTTGGCGTTGCTTTGCGCTGCTTAAGTAGATGATCTTTAAATCAGGATCTGTGATACTTGAGAATCCCGCGATAACTTTTGATAACATCACTTCTGTATTGCCCGCTTTGCCCCTGGGGGAGCCGTTATAGACAGTTAATCGCATGGGTAACCTCCTCGACGGGTTGATCGATGAGCATGGTGAAGGCGTTCTTGGTTTTCATGTTGAGCATCGTACGGGCGTGAATCGCTGCGATAATCTCAATATCCTCGTTATCCGTGCCCGGTGTTTTCTCCAACAGCAGCGCGCCAAGGGGATAGTTGGAGGGCTTATAACGGTGTCTGTGGTGGGCTTCCCCTTTGTCAACGATGAGATAAGGGTGGACCAGGGGGATCAGCTTATCCATAAACTTCTTCATTTCAGCGCTCAGATACCCCATAATCACGGGTGAGGCGAACAAGACCAGGTCGCTGTTGATCACAGCCCGGCAGACACGATGGGAATCGTCATCAAAAATGCACTCCCCTGGCGTCTTGACCCAGCAGGACCAGCAGCCGGTGCAGTATCCTGCATCCAGATTGCGTAAGGTGAGGGTCTCGACAGTATGATTTGCCTTTTCCAGCTTGAGTTGTAAATCAGAGAGATATTTGTCGAAACCTGATTTCTTATCCTCAGGATTTCCGTTTAGAATTGTGATATTCATATCTTCTTCTTTCATATTGTTAAATCAATTTATCTTATCACAATTTGGAATCGTCTTATAATGAATCTAAAAAACAGGGAATGAGGAGGATTAATGATTATCACAACTTTACTCGAAAACCATCAAGATCCAAAGCGGCCGGAGCTGAAAACCGAACACGGCCTGTCTTTTTATATTGAGCATGATGGGCATATTTTTATGTCGGATGTGGGGCAATCGGGGAACTTTTCTGATAACGCCAAAAAATTGGGCATTGACCTGTCCGGTGTGGAGGCATTAGCGATATCCCATTATCACTATGACCACGGCGGTGGATTGGATCGTTTTTTCAATGAGAATTCAGATGCCACGGTCTACCTGAAAAAAGCGCCATTGGACATGAATTACATTGCAGAATCAGAAACAGGCGCCATACGATATATTGGTCTGGATAAGGGCATATTGAAGGAATTTGATGATCGCATTATATACATCACCCATAACATTGAAGTGTCGTCTGGATTTCGCCTTTTGACGGATATTCCACATGTCTATCCCAAACCAAGCGGTGACGAACGGCTCAAGATGCAAATCGGGGACGAGAAAAAACCGGACACCTTTGAACATGAAATGGTGACGGTAATTGCGGGAGAAGAGGGGTTGGTGATCCTGACCGGCTGCGCTCATAACGGCGTGTTGAACATGGTCGCAGCGGTGCAAAAAGTTTTTCCCGATGAACCTATACAGGCTGTTATTGGCGGGTTCCATCTTCATCACGAGAATGAGAGGGCGGTCAGAGAGGTTGGGAAAGAACTACTGAGGATGAAAATACCGGCGGTTTATACCGGTCACTGTACAGGCGACGAGGCGGTTAATGTGTTGGAGGAGGTGATGGGTGACAGGCTGCATCGGCTGTATACTGGTTTGGTGTTGAGGTTCTGATAAATTGGCTCTTGATTTTGTTGAATTGAATTTGTTAGAATAATATAGATTTAAGGTTATCCAAACTTATTACTGGTACAAGTTTATTTTTTTGATTCAAAAAATCTTAGATTTCTGTTATTTAATTTTATATTTCCTGTTATTGAAAAGGAGATTTTATGAATTGGATTGTTGGTACAGCCATCTTATGGGTTCTAAAACTCATCACCATTCCATTTGCGAAACTGCTTGCAGGAGATCGGGTTAAAAAGATCACTCCAGTTGCGCCTGCGCCGACGGCTGAAGAGGTTATTCCCCCTAATTCGACTGGGGAACCAATTCCGACACCTGCGCCCACACCCGCACCTGCGCCCACACCCGCACCTGCACAGGTAGAAGAAGTAATTCCCACCGGATATTACATTTTGGCGGATGTGATTGTGTTGGGCGTGGCAGGAGGGTTGATGGGTTTGATCTCAGGCTATTATTTCATCGGCTTCTCCTTTAAACCCAAAGACTGGCCCGGCATGATTGTGTTTATCATCAGCAGCCTGATCGGCTCCTTAATCCACGGATAATAGAATTCTTATATTAAAGGGGCGTGGACATATTTCCATCAAGGGGGCATTTTGCATTCACGTTTTACACTTCCTGTCTTGTGTTCTAAAATTAAGTGTTACTAAACAATTATAAAGAGGATTTATGGTAGATATTGAAAAACGCCCTGCTAGGGCGTTTCTATGTTAACTATTGCTTGAGTCAGATCGAACGTGTTAATGAATTTTTTCTTATTACCAAATCCCAGGGATCAGGCGGTATTTTACTTCTTGTGTATAACCCCGGTATCCCTCCAATTTTTCCTGCAGAGTTTTGTCTTCCAACGCGGTGCGGACGAAAATAATCACAAAGGTCAGGGTGACGGGAACGAAGGTCCACAAAGACTCCAACAGGAAAGGGACGGCAATATAAGTGATTATCGCGCTGGAGTAACCCGGATGCCGTACCCATTTGTACGGCCCAGTATTAATCACGTGGTGATCACGGTCTTCCTGAATGCGCACCATATCGGAAAAGAAGGCGTTCTCAATCAGGGCGTATGAGCCCAGTACATATCCAGCCAGGAGAAGCACGACCGAGATGGCTTTGATCACTGGTCCGAATTCAACCGCTGGTCCGAAACGGGCGTCCAGGCCAGCCACAATAGGGATCAGGCCGCCGGCCAGCGCCAACAGGGGGGAGAGGATCTTATCAAAAGGCTCGGGGTTGTCATGCTGCAGGAATTTTCCCCGTTCAGCCAGGATATCGGGGGTTTTGCGCCAGGCAAGGTAGCGGCTGATGACGAATCCTAAGATGCTCGCCAGGGCATAGAACCAGGCTTCCCACCAATTCCACTGCCAGGAGATGAATAACGGCAGAAATGGGACGAGGACAATGAAAATAAAGACTAGGATGATCACCCGAGGGGTCAGGGTTTTTTCTTTTTCAGACATGAGTATTTCTCCCTTCGATTATTAATTAGTCGAGCAATACTTAACTATTATACACTAATAAATCAATATTTTGTCAAGTCTAAATATAGATAATTAAGTCTTATGATGAATTTTTGGACAGTATTATCGGCTTTTATATAAATGATGGGTTAGGTTTGGTCAGGCTTGCGTGCCACGATCACCAGGGATAGGCCCTTCCAGGGCAGCAGGGGGTCGATCAATTTGAAAATAGGCACGAGGACATTGAATGCCTTCAGCCCGAAGCGGCCGATGGCTTCTTGTTTGGCAACTTTCCCCCGATACCACCAACCCAACACACCGATCTTATTTAAGGTGAAGAGTTCTTCAATCTTATATCCCAAGTCTTCAAACAAGGATTGCAGGCGTTCCTGGTCATAGCGGCGATAGTGACCGATGGCGGCATCCAGGCTGGAATACAGCTTTTCACCCCGCGGCACGATGAATATCATCCGCCCGCCAGGTTTCAAGGCAAGATCGGCGTTGGCAACCACCGTTCGATCATCCTCAATGTGTTCCAACACGTTGGAACACAGGATCGAATCCGGCTGGGGCAGGTCGGGCGGGGGCGGCTGGGTGACGTCCCATTCCCGCACCTCTACGCCAGGGGTGTTCATGTAAGCGTTGCGCAGCACCTCAAGATAAATCGGCTCTATCTCCGTGGCGATCACGTCCGTGTACTGCATCAGGATGCGCACGTTGTTGCCGATGCCGGAGCCGATCTCCAGCAGCAGGTCGCCCACATAGGGGCGGGTGCGCGCCAGGGTCCACTCGGTGTACTTGGGTGCAGCTTCCATATCGATCAGGTCTTTGTGCCCATAATCCCCCTGGAACATATCGTCGATGATCCAGAACTTGAGGATTGTCCCCAGCGCCCGCAGTCCGTCCGACCAGGTGATCTTCTTGCCTTCTTTATAGGTGCGCCCATGGTAGCTGATGGGCACTTCGAAGATGCGCAGCTTGCGCTTGGCGAACTTAGCGGTCAGCTCGGGCTCAATGCCAAAGCCATTGGAGCGGATGGGGATGGTCTTGGCGACCTGCAGCCGGAAGGCTTTGTAACAGGTCTCCATGTCGGTCAGGTTCAGGTCGGTGAACCAGTTGCTGACAAAGGTCAGGAAGCGGTTTGCCAAGGTGTGCCGGAAATAAAGCACCCGCCGTTCCTCTCGATCGGCGAACCGCGAACCATAGACCACATCAGCGTCGCCATCCAGGATAGGCTGCAGGACGGTTGGGTAATCCGCTGGGTCGTATTCAAGGTCGGCGTCCTGCACGATGGCGATGTCGCCGCTGGCAGCTTGAATGGCGGCGCGGATGGCGCTGCCTTTGCCCTGGTTTTCATCGAGCAGAATGGGGAGGATGCGTTTGGGGTGTTCCTGGTGCAGTTCTCGGATGATGTCGGCTGAGCTGTCCGTGGAGCCGTCATCCACCAGGACCACTTCCATTTCATCCACGCCCTCCACTTTTTGCGAAAGGACGCGCTGGACGATCTCTCGCAGGGTTCGGCGTTCGTTATAGATGGGGATCAAGACGGACAATTTCATAAGGTCATTAAGTGTTGTTATGTTTCTGCTTGATTATATCATTGAGGGTACCTGATTTGGTGTTGCTTGTGGAAATGCGTAAATGGGATTAGAGGTCTTGATGGGCAATTGGTGAGTTATTGTGGGGTTGACAAGTCACATCAATACAAATGAGCAGGTTGTCTAAAAGGCAAAATATGGAAATCTATGATCACGTTATTACGTGAATTTAATGATATTAATTCTTATGGAGGGATAATTTTGCAATATCCAAAGGGTAATTATATGACACTGAGTGCGGGCGACCCACGGGTCGCCCCTACCGTAGATTTATATATTTTTCTCCAATCAGTTTTAGTTAGAGATTTCCTGAAAATCTTTTTAGACAGCTTCACGCCATATCGTTTAGACGATTCACCATTCACCACTCACACCTCTCCCAGCTATTTCCCGCTATAATTAGTCATTGTATGGAATAATCAACCCGGAGTGAATCATGTCGCTGGCATTAACCGTCATTTTAATCATCGCTGCATTGGTAGTACTGTGGCTGGCCTATGCCCTGATTTGGGGCACGCCGCCGGACATCAACCTGGCAGCCGAGCGGCTGTTCCTGAGGATGATGTTCTCAGACCCTGAAACCCTAACTACTCTCAGCCTGTTGGACAATACCCCCCTGGATTTTCACGGCGGGCGGCTCACGGATGCCTCACCCCGCCATATGGCGTATATGCGAAAGCTGGACCGGGACGGTTTGAAACTCATCTGCCGGTATGACCCTCAGAAATTAGGCGGGGAAAAACGTCTGACCTATCACCTGATGTGCTGGTATTTTGAACAGAACCTGCGCGGGCACCGTTTTGATTACCATTGGGCGCACGATCCGGTCTTTATGGGCCCTTATCCCGTCAACCCTGTCTTTGGCGTGCAGGTAGACCTGATCCATTTCCTCAGCACCTATCACAAGATCAAAGGTCGGCGCAGTGTACGGCGTTATCTCCGACGGCTGAGCCTCGTGGGATGGAAACTGGCCGGCTTGCGGGAGAGCCTGGCTGCGCGGGCAGCGGATGGCGTCCTGCCGCCACGCTTCGCCCTTGAGAAGTCCATTGCCCAGGTAGAGGATTTCCTTGCATCGCCCATTGAAGAAAATCCGCTTTTCACTTCTTTTATGGAGCGGGTTGAGGAGTCGGGGTGGTTCAAGGCACGCTACCGAACCCGTTGTGAGGAGCGGGTAAAGAAAACTATTACGGACGCGGTCATCCCCCCTTACGAGGAATTGCTGACATTCCTACAGGATCAACTGCAATGGGCGACGACGGATGACGGCGTTTGGAAGCTGCCGGATGGGGAGGATTATTATGCCTTCCTCCTGCGAACGCACACGACAATGGACTTGACCGCTGAAGAAGTGCATCAATTAGGGCTGAGGGAGGTGGATCGCCTCACGAATTCCGTTCGGGAGGTTCTCAGAGCTCTGAATCTTCCCGAGGAGGACCCCGGGGAACAACTCCAGTCTCTGATAAAGGCGCAGCAATTTCATTATCCTGATGATGGAAACCGGCGGGAGCAAATCACGGCGGATTACCAGGCTATCCTGGATGAGGTCAATCAACGCCTGTCAGAGGTCTTCTCCTTTGGATCGCTGGATGAGATCGTTGTTAAGCGTCTGCCGGAATATAAGGAGCCCGATTCCCCCATCGCCTATGCACAGGCGCCCGCCATGGATGGGAGCCAGCCCGGGATCATGTGGGTCAACCTGCGCGATCCGGATAATATCTACACCTGGGGTATGCGCACCCTGGCTTATCACGAGGGCATCCCCGGGCATGTCTACCAGATGGCGCAGGCGCAGAAGATCAAGGGGCTGCCCAGTTTTAGGCGCGCCCATGTCTTTAACGCCTACATTGAGGGGTGGGCTTTGTATGGGGAACGGTTAGGATGGGAGCTGGGGTTGGAAGATGAGATGAGCAACCTGGGTCGACTGCAGGCGCTGCTCTGGCGGGCTGCCCGCCTGGTGGTGGATACCGGCATTCACGTCAAGCGCTGGACGCGGGAAGAGGCGATTAATTACATGGTTGAGAAGACAGGCATGCCCAGGCGGGATGTGAGGACGGAAGTGGAGCGGTATATCGTCATGCCCGGTCAGGCTTGCGCCTATTATCTTGGTTATCTGAAGATGCTCTCGCTGCGCCGAAAAGCGGAGTCAACGTTGGGGGAGAAATTTTATTTAAAGGATTTCCATGACGAGGTGATCCAACACGGAAGCCTGCCGCTGCCGCTGCTGGAAAAGGTGGTTGATGACTATATTGACCAAACAGCGGGATTTGGACAGCTTGGGGACAAACTGGTCTGAGCATTGTTTTTCCGGATCGGAGAAAATCGAGGAAAAACCTTAGCGGGAAAGCTAAGGTTTTTCTTGTTTGTTTTTCTGGACTAGGAGCACGATCCCTGCGATGATACCCCCAAATAACAGTATTCCCAGGCAGGGCAGAATCAGCGCGCCTGCCATGACCAGAATTCTACTCAGCGTGAACCCGTGCATGGCAATCAGCCTTTCTCGTTTGTTTAATCAATCCCAGTCACTTTGCGGGCTGCTTCCAGGTAGGGTTTGCCGATTTGGCGGGCTTTTTCAGCACCGGACAGCAATACCTCATCCAGATATTTTTTATCATCCATCAACGCATCGAATTGCTCACGCGCCTCGCTGAAATGATCCAGGATCAGGTCAGCCAGTTCCTTCTTGAGTGCGCCGTAAGCCGCACCGCCGTGAACATACAAGCCCCGTATTTCTTCCAGTCGTTCCGGGCTGGCGAAGGAACTCAACAGAGTAAACAGGGTATCGCCGGTGGGGTCCTTGGGGTCTTCAGGGCGTTTGCTGTCCGTGACGATGCGCATGACCTGTTTGCGCACTTGTTTCTCCGATCCGAAGAGAGGGATAACATTGCCGTAGCTCTTGCTCATCTTCCGCCCATCAATACCGGGGACTTTCATGACCTGTTCCTGAATGATGCCCTCCGGCACCTTGAGGACCTCGCCGTAGGTACGGTTGAAGGCTTCGGCGATGTCCCTCGTGATCTCGATGTGCTGTTTTTGGTCCAACCCGACCGGCACGACATCCGAGCCATAGAGGAGGATGTCGGCTGCCATCAGCACGGGGTAATTGTATAAGCCGGCGTTGATGCCCTCATCGGGGTCATGCCCGAGTTCCAGGTTCTTATCCACCGCGTCTTTATAGGCATGCGCCCGGTTGAGGAGTCCCTTGGACGTGAAGCAGGATAGGATCCAGGTGAACTCGGGGATCTCATGGATATCAGATTGTCGGAAGAATATCGCTTCATCTGGATCAAGCCCCAATGCCAGCCAGCTTGCTGCCACCTCGTAAACCAGATCCCGGAGTTTGTCGGGATCAGGTGTGGTGGTCAACGCGTGGTAATCGGCGACAAAATACATCCCCTGGTAATCTTTCATTAAATCCAACGCGGGGCGGTACATGCCCAGGTAGTTGCCGATATGGGGGTTGCCGGTGGGTTTGATGCCGGTTAATGCGATGGGTTTCATACAGATTCCTTCCAAAGAATGATTAATGAATTGATGATTATCCTATTGTAAATGATTTCAGCGTGGGTATCAAACGTTTGGCGTTCAGCCGACCGTCTTGTTTGTGGGTGATTCATATTTGCGCTTATTTAAAAGACTGCCAATTTGACCCCAATGGGGGGGAGACTTTTTATTGCCTTTCAAAAAGATGTGATTCCCGTGAATAGAAAGTTCAAAAAGTAGAATAAACTAATGAATTTAAGAGTACCTTGAATCCGATGGCGTTTCGCCACAAAAATCAGAAGAGCGGATATGATTAAGGGCAGCACGCAGTGATGACAGCAGCACAATCAAGGATAAGATATGCAGCACAAGGTTGAAAAATTAAAAGATATCCGCTGTTTTCTGATGGATATGGACGGGACGATCTACCTGGGCGATCGATTGCTGCCTGGGGCGCGGGAATGGCTGGCTTTATTGGAAAGTCGGGGGGTGGCGTATTATTTACTGACCAATAATTCTTCCCGCTCCAGACGGGAATATGCTCAGAAGCTCAACCGCTTTGGGTTGGCAGTGCCGGAGGAGCGCATCTTCACCTCTGGGGAGGCGACAGCCATTTACCTGAAAAAGGCATTTCCAGGTGCCAGCCTGTACGTGGTCGGGACGCCAGCCCTGCAGGAAGAATTCAAACGGCACGGCTTTGCCCTGACGGAAGAAGAGCCGGATGTGGTCGTATTGGGATTTGACACTACCCTGACCTATGACAAGCTGTGGAAGCTGTGCGACCTGGTTCGGGCGGGGAAGCCCTATATTGCCACCCACCCCGACATCAACTGCCCCACGGAGACGGGCTTCAAGCCGGACATCGGCGCTATGATCGAATGTGTGGCAGCGTCAACCGGCAGGCGACCGGACGTGATCGTGGGCAAGCCTTACGAGCCTATTGTGACCGCCTTGGCGGAAAAGACCGGCTTTCCGGTCGAAGCCCACGGCATGATCGGTGACCGACTGTACACCGATATCGCGCTGGGCAAATGGGGCATTACGACAACCCTGGTGCTGAGCGGCGAAACGAAGGCTGAAGACCTGGCGGATTCAAAGTTCCAGCCGGACCTGGTCGTGGCGGATATTGCTGAGATGACGGCGCTTTATCGCAAGGTTTTGGCGGAGAATTAATGGCCATGAACGCTGGGGAACTCAATCCTTACCTTGACCCGCTTTCATTGAGCGAATGGCAGTATTATCCGGTGGTGAAATCAACCAATGACCTGGCGCTGGACTTGGCGCGGGAGGGTGCGCCGGATAGGGTGCTGGTGGTCGCTGATGCGCAGACCGCTGGCAGGGGCAGGGGGGGGCGCCGCTGGGTGACGAGACCTGGCATGGCCCTGGCTTTCAGCCTGATCCTGCGGCCTTCGCCTCCAGAGGTGGACTGTGTCCCGCGATTCACCGCCCTGGCCGCGCTGGGGTTAATTGATGCGCTAGAGAAATTAGGTTTGGTTGGAGAAATTAAATGGCCCAACGATGTCTTATTGCAGGGGAAGAAGGCTGCCGGCGTGCTGGTGGAGGCGGACTGGCAGGATGATGTCCCGACTGCGCTGGTGGTGGGGATGGGCGTCAACGTCAAGCCCGAGTCGGTCCCGCCGGAAAGCGAGCTGCGCTACCCGGCGATATCGGTGGAAGACGCCTTCGGTGAAGTGGTTGACCGCTGGGCACTGCTGGCACAGACCCTCAAGGCCATGCTGGCATATCGGGAGATTTTGACAACGCCTGAGTTTATGGAAGCGTGGAACGCGCACCTGGCTTTTCGCGGGGCGTGGGTGCCCTTCCGCATACCGGATGGGGAAACACAGCGGATGAAGTTGCTGGGGGTGCTGCCGGATGGCCGGCTGCATCTGGGGCAGGGGGATGGAGAAAGGGTCAAGGCTGCCGCCGGCGAGATTGCTATGACTTATAATGAGAATGGTAAGAAAGACTGAGATTAGGGAAAACTGCTATGGATGACCCACAGGATAAGAAGATTAAAAAGCGAAAAGACCGCAGGTCTGATGACGGCCCCAGCTACATGCAGCCGCGGGAGCCCGTGCTGGAGGAGCCGTTGATGGAGGAGGAGAGGGAGGTAGAATCCAGTGATGATGAGGAATCACAGGAGCCTGCTCCAAAGCTGGAAGATGAAGTCAGGGAAGGGAAAATTCAAGAGGAGGGAGAATCCCCTTTGGACTCGGAAGCGGAAGATGGCGAGCAAACCGAGGTGGGAGAACCACCGTATTCGCCCTACTTCCCGCGCGGCATTTATGAGGATGCGCAGGCGGTGGAGGAATATTATGGGCGAGGGGAAAAGAAGGAAAAAGAGTAGATGTTCCTTTTCCGATAGACGGATGATTAACCCCGCTTCGTAGGGGTCACGCATGCGTGACCCGGCTAATAAATACATACTAGAAGGATAATAACGATCCCCCCTCAATCCCCCCTTGGCAGGGGGGAGGTTTTTTAATACGATGTAGGTAGTTATCACAGGATGTCACCTGGGCAGCTCTGATGAGCCGCCACAGGTGACCTACATCTTGCTCCGAGTGATATTTGTCATATAGCAAAAGTGAACGAAAGTTCGCTATTAAAAAAGAATGGGCTGTTGTTTGATCAGACAGCCCATTTTTTATAGCAATTAATTGATTGTGATTATTCTTCTCCAATTGCCTTGATCAACTCCCGGCAGAAATAGGGGATGTCCGGTACGACCCGACCCCACACAATATTGCCGCTGCGAAAAGCAGGATCATCACGCCAGGTGGCGCCGGCGTTCACCAAATCATCTTTAATGCCTGTTGACCCGGTTGCTTCGTGACCCTTAACAATCCCTGCGCTGATCCCGACCAAACCGGCATGGCAAATCATGCCCACAATTTTTCCAGCGTCATACATCTCTTTGACGATGTTTTTAACGGCATCTATTCGCCGGATCTTATCCGGTGCCCAGCCGCCGGGGATAATAACAGCATCAAATTCGCTCGGATCAACCTCATCAAACCCAACGTCAGCTGTCCCTTCCATGCAATTTCCATGTTTACCAAAGTAGGATTTTCCAGCCTTTTCGCCCGCGACAACGACTTTCGCCTGGGCTTCTTCCATCCGCATCTTCGGAACAAAAAACTCCAGTTCTTCAAATCCCGGACCAATTAAAACCAGGATTTTCTTTCCTTCTAAAGTCATCGTATTTCACTCCTTTTTTAAATCAATTGATTCTATCATTGGTTTTACGAGAAACCATTTTATATCTATAAAAATCTACTCCGGTATCCGCGCCATAGCTGCCACAGTGTCCCCATCGCCGAGGTCCATGACCGTCACGCCGCGGGTGGCGCGCCCCTGAACCGAGATGGTTTTCACTGCCAGGCGGATGACGATGCCGCCGGTGGAGATGAGGGAGATCTCGTCTCCATCCTGCACGACCCGCGCCTCGGCGATCTTTCCGATGGCTTTGGTGGCGCGCTTATCGATGGTCATCACGCCCATGGTGGCGCGGCCCTTGGGTGAATACTCGGTGAGGGCGGTGCGCTTGCCGAAGCCCTTTTTCGTCACCACCAGCAGGTAGCCTTCCGGCTCCACGACTTCCATCGCCGCCAGCCGGTCGCCGGGGCGTATGCGTATGCCAATCACGCCCATTGCCTGCCGGCCCATGGGGCGAATCTCGGTTTCCGCAAAGCGAAGCGCCGATCCGTTTTGCGTGACGAGGATGATTTCGTCTTCGCCCGTGGTCAGGCACACCCAGCCGAGCAGGTCGTCCTCATCCAGGTTGATGGCGATCAAGCCTGAAGGTCGCACGGAGTCAAATTCGGAAAGCTCCACACGCTTGACACGCCCACTTAAAGTTGCCATGGTGCAGTAATCGGCTTCCTCGAAATCCGCCACCGGCACGATGGCGGTGATGTTCTCGTTTGGGCTGATATTGATCACATTCACAATAGGGATGCCCCGTCCAGTGCGTCCCTCGTCCGGGAGCTGCCAAACCTTCTCTGAATAGACCTTGCCTTTGTCTGAGAAGAACAGCAGGGTGCTCAGGGTGTGGCAGCGCAGGAAGTACTTGACTTCGTCCTCGTCGCGCATAGATTGACCGATCACACCCCTGCCGCCGCGTCCCTGCGAGCGGTAAGTGGTCTCGGATACACGTTTTACGTAACCCTTTTGGGTGAGGCTGACAAAAACATCTTCCTTCTTGACCAGGGCTTCTTCGGAAAGATCGTTGTCGGCGTCCGGAGCAATCACAGTGCGCCGCTCATCGCCGTATCCTTCCATGACTTCATTCAGGTCAGTGCGGATGATCTCCAGGATCTTCTTGGGATGCGCCAGCAGGTCTTCCAGAAGTTCAATTTCTTCGGTGACCTCTTTGTGCTCGTCCAGGATCTTCTGGCGTTCCAGCGCAGCCAGCCGTCGGAGCTGCATATCGAGGATGGCTTGCGCCTGTATTTCGGTCAGGTCGAAGCGAGACATCAATCGCTCCTGGGCGATATCGGCATCTTCCGATTCTCGGATGGTGTCGATCACGTCATCCAGATTTGCCAGGGCGATCAGCAACCCTTCCAAAATATGCGCTCGATGTTTGGCTTTATCGAGGTCGTATTGCGTTCTGCGGGTGATGACCGTTTGTCGATGCTCCAGGTAAAGCTGGAGGGCGCGTTTCAGCGTCAACAAGCGGGGTTCTCCGTTGACCAGCGCCAGGATCTGCGCGCCGAAGGTGGATTGCAGGGGGGTGTATTTGTAAAGCTGGTTCAGCACCCGCTTGGGTTGCGACCCGCGCTTCAATTCGACCACGATGCGCATGCCGTTTCGGTCGGATTCATCGCGTAAGTCTGACACCGAATCCAGCCGACCTTCCCGCGCCAGTTCGGCGATGCGCTCAATCAGCGTGGTCTTGTTTAATTGGTAAGGGATTTCCGTGATGACGATATGATACTTGCCGCCACTTTTTTCCTCGATGGTTGCCTTGCCGCGCATGATGATGCGGCCGCGTCCGGTGCTGTAAGCCTGGCGGATGCCCTCATCGCCGACGATGATTCCGCCGGTGGGGAAGTCCGGGCCGGGCAGGAAATCCATCAGCTCTTCCACACTGACGTCGTCCATCTCGTCATAGCGGTCAATCAAATGATTGAGGGCAGCGACGAGTTCTTTCAGGTTGTGGGGTGGGACGTTGGTGGCCATACCCACAGCGATACCGGAGGAGCCGTTCAGCAGCAGGTTGGGGAGACGGGCGGGCAGCACCTCAGGCTCTTTAAGGGAACCGTCGAAGTTGTCGATGAAATCGACGGTGTCCTTATCCATGTCCACCAGCATTTCCTCGGCCATCTTGGAAAGACGCGCCTCGGTATAACGCATGGCTGCCGGCGAATCGCCGTCAATCGAGCCAAAGTTGCCCTGTCCATCCACCATCATGTAGCGCAGGGAGAAATCCTGCGCCATACGCGCCATAGCGTCATAGACCGCCGCGTCGCCATGCGGGTGGTATTTGCCCAGCACCTCGCCGACAATACGGGCGGATTTCTTATGGGACGAGGACGCTCGAATACCCATATCCCGCATAGCATACAAAATCCGGCGGTGGACGGGTTTCAGGCCGTCGCGCACATCGGGCAGCGCCCGCGCAACGATCACGCTCATGGCGTAATCGAGGTAGGCTTCCCGCATCTCATTATCAATGTCAACTTGTTGAACGATTCCAATTTCTGTCATTAATTGTGGTTCCTTATCGTTATTTTTCGATGTTTTTTCATTAAACAATCACCTCCACATCACGAAAAAGGAGGCGATTGGTTGGTTTTCACGACCTTAATATTATACCCCAGGACGCCCCTTTTCGGGTTTGAATGAGACTATATAATTCGAATACATTAAATGAAGTGTCGATGGAATAATGAGGAAATCCCAACTTGCTTTTCGATTGTCTTTCGAAAAGTATCTCTTTAAAGGTTGATGGCTAGATTGGCCTATTGCACAAGTGACCGCTTTTTATAAGAAGGGAGGAAAATAGCTTTATCTTTTGATTAAGGAAACTCTGTATATGCCGTGATTTGACATAATTTGCGTTTATAATGCCCGCAGTTGAGCAGTTAATTTTTCCGCCATCCACTATTCACAAAGCTCAATTCACCATTAAGAAAGGAAATTGAAATGCCAAAAATCGATGTTATGTCTTAACCTGAAGCACCCGTCGTGGGCTTATCACTTCACACCAAAGCGATGACCGGTTCAAACCTCATTCAAGGGATTCGGTTTTTTTCTGTGGGGACCGGTCAGGGAAAGATAGTCCTATCCGCATAGCTGAGTGATTCTCCAGGCTAAAAAGAAATTCCATGCACTGGATAGTTGATAAGCGATAGCATCGCAAAAAACAGTGGGGAAATTATAAATCAATCATTTGTGGTTAAAAACAGATTAAAATATTTGAGCCAATCTTAGTATTTCATGAGAATATTGGATTAAAACCAGTTTGCATCCTTCATTAAGGTAATATTATTTTAATTTAGAAATCTAAGAGATGGTTTGATTTTCCTTTCTTCCGAAAGATCTTGGATATATGTCACGAACCAAATAATCCTTCAATTGCTGAGAAGGGCAGTGTGGATATTCGTGATGAATTAATGTTATAAAATGATTATAATAGTTAGCGATCGAATACCGTTTTATCAGTGAGGTATTGAATGTTTTATCCTTGTGTTACTGGTGTCTTATATGCCCCATTTAGGGAGGTCTTATGTGGGCAGAGATCCATCAGTAAAAAAGAGCATTTTCGGCTGTATATCGCGGGAATGACGACCGCGGGAAAGTCAGCTTTGGAAAATATACAAAAATTTTTTAGTTTAAATCAATAGGCACGTATCTTGCAAATAATCTCAGACATGATTGATGAGGATATGATTGGATAGCAATGCAAAAAGAACAAAAATCCCACATTAATAAAAGGGACTCACATTCCCCTCGAGGGGACGAAAAAGAGTTTGTGATATCTCTTTTTACCCAATCTATTGATGGGATCATGGTGATTGATCGTGAGGGGGTGGTTCAGATTGCCAATCCAAAAGCAAAAGCGTTATTTGCACCTCTGGTCGATCCCATAGAAGGACATCATTTTGGCGTTCCTGCGTTGAGCGGGTCTGTTGAAATCCAAATTTCTCACATGGGCGAACCGCGAACAATAGAGATGCGAACTGAAGAAATAGATTGGCAGGGAGAAACAGCATATTTAGCTTTTCTGCGAGATATCACCGAGTTGGTGCAGGCGCAGATTGATTTACGTGAAAGCGAACGAAAATATAGACAGATTTTTGACAATGCTATCAATGGATTTATCCTGAGTGAGGTCTTATACGATGATGAAGGTTCTCCCATTGATGAGATCGTCCTGGATGCGAATCAAGCCTTCGAAGACCAATTTAGATTGAAGAGAGAAGATATCCTCGGAAAGTCAGCTGCGAACTTGTTCACTGAATTTAAGGAAAAGGATGTCCTATCGCTTTTCAAGCGAGTCGCCGAGAAGCGGGAAGCACAGCGATTTGCATTTCACTTTGATTCTTTGGAGAAGGATTTTTTGATCGCCACCTACTCGCCGGAAGGTGGGAAGGTGGCGACAATTTTCTCGGATATCACAGACCGTGTTGCAGCGGAAGAAGAGTTGAGAAAAAGTGGGGAGCGATATCGAACGTTATATGAGACGATGACACAGGGTGTGATCTATATAGATTCTGATAGCAAGATCCTTTCCATTAACCCTTCTGGAGAGTGGATTTTAGGATTGAATATGGAAAACCGTATAGGGAAGAAAATTGATTTTGAGAACCTTGAAATTCTGAAGTTAGATATGACTCCTTTTCCAGAATATAGATTGCCTCATAGGGTTGCTCTGCGGACAGGACGCAGCGTGATCGATTGCGTATTGGGTTTGATACCTGGCGAGCGAAATGATTGTCTTTGGCTGAATATCAGCGCCATACCTCAATTCCATGATGGCGATGAGGATCCTTATCAAGTTATTTTGATCTTTACGGATATCACTGACCGCATTAGAGTGCAAAAAGCATTACAGGAAAGGGTGAAAGAACTTCGCTGTATTTCTGTGATCAGCTCTGTTATTCAGGAGGATCCGAGTTTTGATGCGCTGTATCAGGTTACCGTTCAAGAACTCGTGCAGGCAATGAAGTATCCCAATATCGCGGTGGCGGTAGTTGAGCTGGGCGGGCAGCGATGCGACAGCGGCGATTATTCTGAAGATCTCACACACTGCTTGCAGGCTCCCATTCGGGTCAGCGATGGAAAATCGGGGCGAGTTTCTGTCTATTATAAAGAGAAGAAGAAATTTATCTTACCAGAGGAACAGAGTTTATTATACAGTATCGCGGAACTGTTAGCTTCCTATTATGATCGGCGCTACGCACATGACCAATTGAGGAAGAGTGAGGAACGTTTCCGGAGAGCGATTGTGGATGCGCCCGTCCCAGTTATGATTTACGCAAATGATGGGGAAATCATCACTGTCAACAACGCCTGGCTGCAGAATTCTGGTTACAGTCGTGAAGACATTCCCACCCTTCCCGACTGGTTAAGAAAAGCACACCGTGATCAGTTTGAAGAAGTAAAAAGATTCTTGGAAGAAGAACGCCAACCCGAATATCATATTGAAGAGGTGGAGTATTCCATCTATAAGAAGAACGGTGAAGAACGATTCTGGTTGATCACAACAGCCCCACTGGAAAGGCTGCCGGATGGCAGAATAACCTATATCAGCATGGCGAGGGATATCACTGAGCGAAAACAAGCAGAATTAGACCGTGAACGTTATTACGATCGAATCCTTGCGCTGCGGGAAGTCGATAAGGTGGTAGGGTCAACGTTGGATCTGGACAGCGTGCTGGATCGGATCACCTCTCAGATGCAGAAGTTGATCGCGTTTGATTCAATGTCGGTGCTTCTGATAAAAGAAGATCAAATGGAGATCATCGCCTGCCAGGGGTTTGAAAAACCTGAGGAGATTTTGGGAATCACTTTTCCCTCTGATCCGACTTATCCTAACTATGAGGTCTATGAACAGAAAAAGCCGGTTTGCTATGAAAATATTTCCGAAGCTTACCCACAATTTACACAGCCAGTTGGTGAAGATGTCATGACGGTGATTACAACCTGGTTGGGGGTGCCCCTGATCCATCAAGATGAAGTGATTGGCATGTTCACGTTGGATCGGGCAGAAGAAAACATGTTCTCAGAGGAGGATATTGCCATTACCATGGAATTTGCCAACCGGGCTGCAATCGCCATCACGAACGCACAACTTTATGAGCAAACGAGAGCACAGGTTGAGAAATTAGAAATCCTAAGGAAAATTGACGCAGCGATCACAGGCAACGTGAATTTAGATGAGACGCTTTTAGAAATCTTGGGATATATAAAAAATGGTTTACATGTTGATGCTGCTACGATCATCCTCTATGATGATGAGAAGAACGTATTGACATCTGAGCAGGGTGTGGGATTTGACTCAGAAATCCGTTCAGAGGTCGAAATGAACCTGGACAATAATTTTGCCGGGTTTGTTGCTAGAGAACGCAAACCGTTATTCATGCGTGAAATCGAATTTAAGGGTGAGCGCGACAAGTATCCTATCGACATCCATAAAGAGGGGATAACGTCTTATTATGCCATGCCGTTAATCGCCAAAGGCGAGTTAGAGGGCGTCCTGCAGCTTTTCAATCGAAAGACGTTGGAACCGGATGAGGATTGGATTGATTTTGCAGATGCCCTCGCTGGACAAGCAGCCGTAGCCGTCAATAATATCTCCCTATTTACTAATCTAGAAGAGGCGAATGAGAGTTTGATTCAGGCTTATGACGCCACGATCGAAGGCTGGGCGCATGCACTGGAATTGCGCGATCAGGAGACGGAAGGGCACAGCCGGCGTGTGGTTGACCTCACGTTAAAAATCGCCAAACGATTTGGGTTTAGCGAAAACAATCTCCAACATATCCGACGAGGTGTGCTTCTGCACGACATTGGGAAGATGGGTATTCCGGACGAAATATTGCGTAAACCTGGCCCGCTCTCCGAAAAAGAGTGGGATATGATGCATCAGCACCCGGTTTTTGCTTATGACATGCTCAAAGGCATTGATTATCTGGAACCGGCATTGCGGATTCCGCATTACCACCATGAACGGTGGGATGGTTCTGGTTATCCCGAGGGGTTGAAAGGGGATGAGATTCCGCTTGAAGCCAGGATTTTTGCTGTGGTGGATATTTGGGATGCACTCCTGTCGGACCGGCATTATCGAGATGCCTGGCCGCGTGAAAAAGCCCTGCGTTATATCAAGAACCAGGCTGGAAAACTCCTGGATCCAAAAGCCGTATCGGTTTTCTTGGAATTTGTTGAGGGTGGTAAGGTTCAGGAAGCTGATTGATTACCTGGATTACTTTACAATTTTAAATTACATTATAATATATGCATTAGTGTCGGTATTGACGATCATTATTTCCCTTATCATTGTGTTTTATACTGGTTGAGTTTATACTCTTATGGAGGATGAGAATATGTTGTGTAAGGAATGAATGATGGGAAAAAACCAGGAGTCGGGTTTAAGTCAAAAAATTCGAAAAAAAGTTGACTCTGTTAATTTGGGGGGGTTCCTGTTTGTACTTTTGGCTGTGATTCTGGTTGTGATTCTGGCAAGCTTGATCCTGAGTGTTAATTGTTTACTGCGTCGCTATGCAGTTGAATTTGCGAAGGAAGGCGCTCAAATGGTCAGAGATCAGGAAATGGCTGAAGGTATTTATACCATCACTGTGGAGTATACTAACGAGCAGATCAAAACACTATCCCTGGTTATTTCTGGTGTGATGATTTTTGCATTTCTGATTTTATTTCTCATTTTAAATTTCGTTTTTGAACACATGTTAAAAGCGCCGTTAGATCGAATTGGGGAGAAGGCGCGGCAGATTTCAGAGAATCATGTAAACCTGGGTGAACAGATCAAGCCTCCGATTTTTAAAGAAATGCAGGAATTGACGCGTGCTTTCAATATTATGTCCACAACTTTGCGACAACAAATGGACGAATTAGAAGTGCGCGTGCAGGAACGGACCGCTGATCTTGAAGCCGCCAAAGAAAGAATTGTACATATGGCAGAACACGATTCGCTGACAGGGTTGCCTAATCGAAGGGCTTTGAATGAGCAATTTGAGAAAGTGGTTGGTTTGATTGGGAAAGAAAATAAAAATATGGCGTTGTTAATGATTGATTTGGATAATTATAAATTGATCAATGATCAATATGGGCACCTGGTTGGCGACGAAGTGCTGCAAAAGGTTGGCAAAAGATTCGAGGGAACCTTACGTGAAAGCGATTTGATCTCCCGATGGGGTGGAGATGAATTTTTCATCCTATTGCATGATGTGAACCCGGATGGGGATATTGAGGTGGTGGTGGACAAACTCTTCTCAGCATTTCAAACGCCCATCATCGTTGATGATCGTGAATTCATTATTCAAATGAGCCTGGGTATTGCCATGTATCCTCAGGATGGGGAGAATATGGATAACCTGATGCGTTATGCAGACGTTGCACTGTATCAGGCTAAGGAGAAGCCAGGGAATTCTTATCAGTTTTATAGGGCAGGAATTGGGGATTAGGTCTTAGGCGATTAAGTATTAGGTCATTTCTTTGCTGATGTGTGGGGATTGGGCAAGGTTTTTAGAGAACTTCACATGTGAAAGCGTCGGAGTCTATCATAACGGTCTTCAGTGAAGAAGGCGTTATAGCCTTGCTTTCGGAATCGTATGTAGTTGCGCACGATACCCAAAATCTCCCCCATTGTTTTTTGTGATGTTCTTAAATTCATCACCAGCGCCCCAATTGCTATCAATATTATAAAAGGACCGACGAGCCAGATCAGACATTTCGCCTCAGCCGGTCCATAAACGCCGCCCAGGTGTTTGCCCCAAAATATCATTAACACACCCAGCCCAGCCAACAGAAAAGTCAATACGAACAAGGTCATCCGAAAACCGAATACACAATTACTGCAGAAACGACCGCTTTCCATGTGTAGATCGCCATAGGTTTTTGAAATATGGCGATAAAGACGAGATCCCTGACGCCAGGTGTTCGAAGATTCCCGCAGCAGCCTGCCGTAGTAAAAGGTGTACAAGCGTCCTTCATGTTTCTTGCAGATTTCACAACGCCGATTATTCATATGTGTCTCAGCATTTTCTTGAGTTTGTTCGGGTTAATTAAATGAATGGATTAAAATTAACACATTACGAACAAAGTAATAATTATATGACAATAAAAATTATGGAGATTTTATATATTCATCTACCCATAGTTTGACATAATTTAAATATTCTGCAATTGGCATTTTCTTTATTTCTTCAACAATTTCATGATCACTTAAGCCTTTGTCTTTATAGTTATCAAAAAGGGCAGTTGAAAAGTCAATAAATCTATTCCAGATCACTTTGGTGTAGTCCGCCTCATTAATGCCAACAGTCTCGTAGAACCAGTCCCTAACAGCACGGACAATTTCATCCGGTTCACCTTTATGGTTCTTTATATCAACACCCGATATATCCGAAATTGCAATTTTATAATTGTAGGGATCTTTTTCTAGGATTAGATGTTTTTTTGTGTTTAATGGATCGGAGCCGAATAATCTGGCGCCATAGTCTATACCAAACTCAAAAGGGAGATTTAGACGATAGAACTCATCTGCGTGTTCTGATTTGAGCCTGGATAGATCATGAATGCTGTATCGTGATTCTGAAATCAATTCACAGATTTTGTCAATTCGATTTTCACCTGAATCTGATCTTTCAGATGCAATTCGGGGATTTTTTCCCAAATATACAATTGTGAATAGCAAAGGTCGAAGAAGAGGTTTATACTCATCATCAAAAGGGCAATTTACAAAGATATTATTATCAATGTACGTTTCTATCACCCCGCTTGTAAGTTTTTGGGTCATTTGTCAATTGGGGGATTTGGGTCTGCATTGTATGAGTATTTTTCACGGACCATGCCATCGCGACTGTGTATATAGAGCTTAGCGCTTTGGTTTATGCTTATACGGCGTGCGAAATTAATTGCTTCATTCTGTCTCTCGAAAATTTTCGTAGCTTTAATTGACCCACCTTTTTTCACACTCCAGCCCCCATCAGGATGGGGAACGACATGCTGTGTATTTTGCTTATTCACTAATTTTGCCATATTTGAAATCCTTTACTCATATTCATTGTATCACAAATAGGTACGCCATTTTGCATCTTAGAATCATTATTTTCAGAAGAGTACAAGGTATTTATAAAATATTAAATGGGGAATCTCATTAATAAGCCTTGTAAATATGCTGTCAAGAAATACACTGTATAAACAGTATAATGGGGGTATGGAAAAGAAAAAACGCATCATTCTAGCCATCACCGGTGCCAGCAGCGCTCTCTATGGGCTGCGGACTTTAGAAACCCTAAGGTCACTTGAGATTGAAGTGCATCTTGTGGTCAGCTCCATTGGTGAGCGTATTCTGATGAATGAAACAGGTATCCCATTGAAAGATGTGATGAAAAAGGCTGATCACAACTATCAGCCGGACGACCTCAGCGCGACCATCGCTTCCGGTTCTTTCCATACGGAGGGCATGTTGATCGTCCCCTGTTCAATTAAAACTCTCTCTGGTGTCGCCAACTGCTATGCGGAAAACCTGATTCAGCGCGCGGCCGATGTCTGTTTAAAAGAGGGGCGGCCGCTTCTTCTGGCGGTGCGGGAGACGCCGCTGCACGCCGGGCACCTGCGCTTGATGGCTCAGGCGGTAGAAGCCGGCGTTATCATCTTCCCCCTCGCACCTGCCTTTTACCATCATCCCCAAACGATTGACGACCTGGTGGATGCCACGGTGGGGCGCATGCTCGCCAGGATCGGTATTGCAAATGATTTGTATCAATCGTGGGAATAAGCTGGTAGGTTGACATTTACAAAAGAGATCAATCATTTTGCCAGAAACGCGCTTTAACAGCAAAATTTTCTCTTTCATAATGGATGGTATGCCTGATGGAACAAAATTAGAGTGTGAAAAATTAATTATGGGGGTAAGATTCAGCATCGGAGGTTAATGCAATGAAAATTCTAAATCAAAGGCAGGAAGACCTTTTAGACCGTGAAAGACAATTTCTTGTCAACTTGAAGGATGAGTTGACTGGGGCGAAGGCATCGGAGTTGGATCTGGATGCCTTAGAGCACTCTGTTTCTCAACTGGATGACCTGTTTTTGTTGGTGATGGTGGGTGAATTTAATGCCGGCAAGAGTGCCATCATCAACGCCTTGTTGGGAGAAAAATTTCTGGCTGAAGGACTGACCCCAACCACAACGCAGATCAATATCCTTCGGTATGGTAAAGAAGTCGAACAGCGGCATGCAGGAAAAAACCAAAAAGTAGTCTTGCTTCCGGTTGACCTGTTGTCAGAGGTCAGCATTGTTGACACGCCTGGAACAAACGCCGTTTTGCGCCATCATGAGGAACTTACCAAGGACTTTGTCCCGAGAGCTGACCTTGTGTTGTTCATCACATCGGTTGACCGACCCTTCACTGAAAGCGAGCGGACTTTCATGGCACAAATTCGTGATTGGGGGAAGAAGGTGTTGATCGTGGTCAACAAGATTGATATCCCAGATGATGAAAAAGACCTGGAGCAGGTGGAGGATTTTGTGCGGGTGAATGCACGTGACTTGCTGGGGATAACACCAGAAGTTTTTATGGTGAGCGCACGGTTAGCCTTGCGTGCCAAACAGGGTGAGTCCCAATTGTGGGAACGCAGCCGGTTTGGATTGCTTGAGGATTACATCCAAGATACACTGGATCAAAAAAGCCGGCTGAAATTGAAATTATTAAATCCCTTGGGGGTGAGCGAGCATATTGTGGAAAAGATCAGCACGGTAGCGCAGGCACAACGGAAAATTCTTGATAAGGATCTTGATCTGCTGGATCATGTTGAACAGCAACAAATTTTCTACAAGAAAGACAAGACAAAGGAATTTTCATTGCGCATGGCGGAGATAGAGAACATCTTTCTTGAGATGGAGCAGCGGGGAGAGATATTCTTTGAGGATCGCTTCAGGGTTGTGCGCATTTTTGATTTGATCAAGAAAGCCCAATTAAAGGAAGATTTTGAAGGGGAAGTGATCAACGATGTTCCTCAACAGATTGAACGTAAGGTGGATCAGCTCGTGGATTGGCTGGTGGAATCGGATTTACGCCAATGGAAATCGGTCACGGATTACGTGGCAGAGCGGCAGCGGGAACACAAGGAATGGATCATCGCCGATGGGCTCAGCGCCAATTTTATGGTTGACCGAAGACGTTTGCTGGACGAAATGAAGCGGGAGGCTGATGGTGTGGTTCAGTCTTATGACAAACACCTGCGAACGGAAAAGATTGCTCTGGACGCCCAAAACGCTGTTGCTGCTTCATTTGCCATAGAGATCGGTGCTGTGGGCTTGGGGACCATCATCACCGTATTGGCGACCACTGCTGCCGCAGATATAACCGGCATCGTGGCTGCAAGTGTGGTGGCTGTGTTGGGTCTGTTCATTATCCCTGCACAGCGGCGCAAGGCAAAGCGCGAATTACACGACCTTTTATCTGAATTAAGAACTAACCTGATCGAGTCCCTGCGTAGAGTATTTGAGGAGGAAATGAAGCGCAGCGTCGCTCGCATTGAAGGGGTAATTGCCCCTTATTCCCGGTTCGTCAGGACGGAACAAGGACGCGTTGATGAGGTGATGGACGCCATGCAAAAGGCTTAAAGTGATATCGCGCAGCTCCGTTATGAAATTGAGCAATGGTGAGGTCGGCAGCAGGTTAACCTTTACCTGCTCAAGGGATGTCCTTCTCGTAAACCCGGTAACGGCGGATCGGCTCCACGCCCAATTTTAAGAGAGCATTGTTCATACGGTGGTTGTTTTCCAAAACGTAATTAATTTCCATGCGAACCTTAATATCCTTGAGCGCGTCGTGGGTTGCTTTATACAGCAGGGTATCAATGGCTTTGCCGTGATATTCGGGCACCACGCCCAGCGCCCACATGCGGTATTGCCGGATATGCTTCATCCCCAGCAGCAGCTTCAACCAGCCGAAGGGTAACAAGCGGCCGTTTAAGCCTTTTAATAGGGTGTTCACATCCGGCAGTGAAAGTCCAAACCCAATGGGTTCGCCTTCGCTGTCCTCGGCGATCAGAAGCGCTTCCGGGTTGACGATCTGCCGCAGGTCACCGGCCATAGCCCGCGCTTCATCTTCCGTCACCGGATAATAACCCCAGTTGTCGGCTATGGCGCGGTTGGAGAGCTCAACGATGGTCATCACCTCCTGCTCAATGCGGCCCATATCCACCGGGCGTACCTTAACCCCATAGCGCTCGCGGATTTTCTCTGTCAGGGTCAGGTAGCGCTCGGGCATACGGTAGCCATTCCCCATATCCGCCAGATAGGCGATCAGGTCGATGGCTTTCATCAAGCCGAAGGATTCGAAGGCATCGGCATAATAGGGCGGGTTGTGGGGCGCCAGGATTACCGGCGGCTGGTCCCCGCCCTCAATTTCCAGTCCCCACTCTTGCGAGGCGAAGCTCCATGGCCCTCGCATGGCGCGCATCCCTCGGGCTGAGAGCCAGTCCTGTACGGCGGTCAACAGCATCTCAGCCGCAGCCTCATCCTCCACGCACTCAAAGGAGCCGAATAACCCAATCGGTTCTCCCCAGTATTCCACCGCCAGGCGGTCAATGAAGGCTGAACAGCGCCCGATGACTGTTTTTCCATCTTTGAGGAGGAAGAGCTGCGTATCACAGTGATTGAGCATGGGATTCTTCTTCGGGTCAAACTGCGCCCACTGCTCTGAACGCAGTGGGGCGATCCAATTGGGGTCATCGCGGTAAAAATGGTAGGGAAATTGGATGAATTTTCTTAAGTCCCGACGGGTTTGGACATCCTGGATAAACATAAAAATAACTCCTTGATGATGATAAATAATAGGCTAATTGTAACTTGAAAAATTAACCTCGTTACTAACACCTAATCACCTAATACCGAATACCTAATACCCGCATTCTCACCTCAATTGACCCCCTTCCCGAACTATGGTATTCTGCTGATGAAATGATCCTGCAAGCGAAAGCATTAGCCCACTCCAACATCGCCTTCATTAAATACTGGGGGATGGAAGATGAGGCTCGACGCCACCCGGCGAGTTTGTATCTCTTGAATAATCATAATAATAATGACTCCAGGAAAATGAAATAAGGATATTACTACCGTTGTATCGCGAAAATTTCCGATTCATCATGACCAAAGCAATGATGAACAGCATGAGGTCATGGTTTTAAGCAGACATAAAGAACCATGCTTTTGGGAAGAGCACTCCAGGGATGGGTGATGAAACAGATATCAGTAAAGAGACTCAGTAAATCAGCAGTGGAATATAGAAATAGATGAACCTCGAATCAACTGTTACTAAGCAGGTATCCTCATTGTTTGTTGAAACCCCATCGAAACTGTTTGTACTCACAGAAGCTGTGTTCTGAATGACACCAGCGACGCTAGGTGCTGTAACTAAAATGGTGATATCCGGTGCAATTTCGACTGCCAGGCTGCTGCGGGTGCAGGTCACCACGCCGCCGGTTTCAGTGCAATCCCAGCCCGTGCCGGACGCAGATTGATAGATCACTCCGGATGGAAGTGTATCAGTCACCGTCACATCTTCAGCAGTATTCGGTCCGAGGTTCACAACTGAGAGGGTGTAGGTCAGCGTGTCTTCTGTCAGGACGGTGTCTGATGAGGCGGTTTTATCGATTGCCAGGTCAGCCTCTTCAACGATACGGGTTTCAATTTGAACCTCGTTGTTTGAGCTGACGCCGTCATAATTTGAGATGCTCACCGTGGCTGTGTTCTGGAGTGTACCGGTGCTCCCAGGCACTGCGACGACAATGGTAATATCCGGTGCCGCTCCAACAGCCAGACTATCGCGAGTGCAGGTGACCACACCGCCCGCTTCGCTGCATGCCCAGCCTGTTCCGGATGCAGATTGAAATGAGACACCAGTTGGAAGGGTATCGGTGACCGACACATTTTCAGCTTCATCCGGTCCAAGGTTTTCAACCGAGAGCGTATAAGTCAGGATTCCATTTACCAGAACGGGGGATGGTTCTGCGGTCTTGTCAATGGTCATGTCAGAATTTTCGGCTGTATTAAAGATCACTGCCAAACCCGCGTTTTCACCATTCGTATCATCGAGATGCGCACCAACCACGACCACATCACCGGATATGGCGGTTGATGAGCCAAAGCTGTCGCCGTCCGAAATGGATGAGGGCAGCAATTTTTGAACCTCTCCCCACTGGTCAGCGCCGCCTTGGGTCCTTTGAAAGACGTATGCCGCACCCGCATCAGCACCCAGTGAGTCTTCGGCGGGTGCGCCGATCACCGCCGTATCACCCCACACTGATACAGACGAACCGAAATGATCCGTTTCTTCCGCATCAGAAGCGATCAGCTTCTGCACCTGCCCCCAGGTATCCGTGCCATCCTGCATGCGCTGGAAGATATATGCTGCGCCGGAATCGACCGCGCCGCTATCGCTGTGGGACGCACCTGCCACGATCACATCCCCCCAGACGCTGACAGAAGAACCCAGCAAATCTCCCCCCTCCGCGTCAGCAGCCGTTAATTTCTGCATCTGACCCCATGTATCTGCTCCGCCATTCATGCGATGGAAAACATAGACAGAACCGGTGTCAGCAGAACTGCCATCATTCGACCTCGGCGCGCCGACCGCTACCACATCCCCCCAAACGCCGACGGACCAGCCGAAATTGTCATATGCTTCATGATCGGGTGCTTTGAGTTTTAATGTCTGACCCCAAGAATTACTTCCGCCATTTCTTTGTTGATAAATGTACACAGCGCCAGATTCGATGCTGCCGAAGCTTTCGTAAGGCGCTCCTACAACAAGCACATCATCTGAGAGTGCCACGGACATGCCAAAGTTATCATCTTGCTGGCCATCAGAAGCATAAACCGTTGTAACATAACTCCAAGAGGTAATATCATTAAGATCACGTTGGTAAATCATAACGGCACCGGCATCAACATCCTTGTAGTCATCATTGGGCATACCAACAGCCAATTTATCCCCACAGAGTGCAACGGAATAGCCAAACTTCTGACCATCGTCCACGCCACTTGGTTGCAGTTTTCTAACGAATCCCCAGTTGTCCGCACCTCCTGCCATGCGGAGGAATATATACACTGCGCCTAGATCAGCATACCCCGGTTCATCCTTCCCAATCGCGCCGACCACAAGCACATCACCAGACACGGCAGCTGCATAGCCAAAATTGTCACCGCCTGCCCCGTCGTCATCGTCAACCTCAGAGAATTCCAGCCAATTTTTAATCTCATCCTGGAATAAATATGCCCCCCCCGCTTCAGTTCCATTAGTACTGTATTTATCAGCTCCCACCAGGATCGTATCCTCTGACATGGCAACAGCAAAGCCAAAATTGTCTCCGGCTCCCGTTGTTGAACCTGTCAGCTTTTGCACCTGACCCCAGGCATCAGCCCCGCCATCTTTCCTGTGATAGACATATGCTGCTCCTGCGTTTTCACCGAGTTCATCTTCCAGATTTGCGCCCACCGTGATGAGGTCACCGGCGACAGCCACAGCAACGCCAAAGTTATCCTCGTTTCCGGCGTCAGAAGCCACCAGTTTCTTTACCTCGCCCCAATGTCCCACGCCATCTCCACAACGATGGAAAACATAGGCGGCGCCTGCATCTGTCCCGGCGGAATCTTCCTGATTAGCGCCTATAACAATCACATCCCCTGAAATCGCAACCGACACGCCGAAGTTATCGTTTGTTTGGGCATCTGATGCAGTTAATTTATAGAACTTTTCCCACGAGCCTGATCCATAAACTGAATCCCTGTGGAACACATAAGCTGCGCCTGCACCCGATCCGCCAGAGGACTCGTTCCGTGCTCCGACAACAATGTTCCCACCATAAATTGCTACAGAATTACCAAAACTATCCCCTGCTTCTGCGTCCGGGGCGGTGATCTTTTGCAGCTGGTCCCAAAAATCAACGCCGCCTTCATAGCGATGGAAAATATATACAGCACCGGCACTGAGACCTCCGGTATCTTCTCCTTCCGCGCCGGCGACAACGATATCGCCGTCCACTGCCACGGATTTGCCTAAGTAATCATTGGCTTCCGGGTCCGATGCTGTTAATTTTTCTACCTGGCCCCATTGATCCCCGCCACCTTTCATACGCTGAAACACATATGCCGCGCCTGAATCGGAGCCGCCGTCATCATCGCCATAAGCGCCGACCGCAATCACATCTTCCGAGACCCCAACAGAACAACCAAAATAATCCCCTGCTGAAGCATCGGAAGCTGTCAATTTCTGTACCTGTCCCCAGTTATCCGATCCTCCCTGCATTCGGTGGAAAACATACGCCGCACCGGACATATCCCCGCCATCATCCTGCCCATAGGCACCGACCACAAGGACATCGCCTGAAATTCCAACAGAATAGCCAAAATAGTCATAATTTGATGGGTCCAGGTGGATCAGGGTGTTATTTTCAGTGTGAAGCCGCATCATGATATTCAATGGATAAACAGCGTTTTCCAGATTGGATATCCAGATGTCCATTTGCTGATTATCCGCAGTGAAATTCGATGTCAGCACATTTCCAGCGGCATCCACAACTGACAATCCACTGATCCGAATTGCCGGCGCACCTTTGCTGTCGAGAATGATCAGATCATCACCGCTGGCTGCGGCTTGCATCTCGCCAGAAGTATTGTAATGCAAGCTGGCTTGGCTGCCTTGCGCCTGGGATTCTATCAACACCTGGTAACCAATCCCGTCCGGCTGATTAATGATTGTCTCGGTCAACCCGCTGCTTTGACGACGAACTTCATCAGCGTTTTCATGCAGCATTGACCCAGAAATTTCTGTGCCGTCCCAGGAAAAAAGTGACAGAGTTAACTCCTCCTGGCTTTGGAATGTCATTCCCGTGTCGCTTATCAGAATCCCCAGATCCATTGCCGGATTCGGCGCTCGATATCCCATTGAATATGCGGTTTCATACCGGGTGAAATAATATTGGGCAGCAGAAATCTGTGCCTGTATGGATTCCCATCCAAGCTTGGTGATGCCTTCCGCAGATAAATTAGCAGGCACATCCGCCGTTGAAACTGCGGATGCGCGATCAACTGCGAAGGGGAGACCGATCAGGTCATTCATAATTACAACAATCAGTAATAAAACGGCGGTTTTAAGTAAACTATGCTTATTCATAGTCGCTCCTGTTTTTAAGTCGGTTGTGATTTCAACGATGATTTGTTTTTTCCCCAATGTGCATGAAACTTGATTTTCCTTAACAATAAAATTATTAAATGATTAAGATTATCAACAGTTTACATTAATATATTTTAAAATACAATATGATAAAATCAGAAAATTTTTCTATTACGTTGACCCCCTTTTTGTTCTATGGTATTCTGCTGATGATGACCCTGAAAGCGAAAGCCCTAGCACATCCCAACATCGCCTTCATTAAATACTGGGGGATGGAAGATGAAGCTCGACGCATCCCGGCCAATGATTCCATTTCGATGAATCTGGGCTGCCTTTCCACCCGCACCACCGTCATCTTTGACAGTCAGTTAAAGGAAGACACACTGACCCTGAACGGGGAACCCGTCAGGGGTGAGGGGCTGCCCCGTGTTCAGCGTTTTTTGGACCGCATTAGAGCCCTATCCGGGAAGAAGGTCTTCGCTCATGTGGAAAGCGAGAACAATTTCCCCGTCGGCGCGGGGCTGGCTTCCTCCGCGTCAGGATTTGCCGCCCTGGCACTGGCGGGGACAGCAGCCCTGGGTTTGGAACTCTCCGAACGGGAGCTTTCCAGTTTGGCGCGCTTTGGCTCCGGTTCCGCCTGCCGCTCAATACCGGGCGGCTTTGTGGAATGGCGCACGGACCCCCTGACGGGCGAATCATACGCCGAATCCCTCGCCCCCGCCGACCATTGGGACTTAATGGACTGCGTTGCTATCCTCAGCGACGAGCATAAACCGGTGGGCTCGGAAACCGGCATGCGCCTGGCTGGGTCCAGCCCTCTGCAGGAAGCCCGCGTTTTGGATGCGGAGCGCCGCCTTGATCTCTGCCGGGGGGCGATCCTCAGCCGGGACTTTGAAGCCCTGGCAAAGGTCACCGAGCTGGACAGCAACATGATGCACGCCGTGATGATGACGGCTGACCCGCCGCTGTTCTATTGGCTCCCCGGGTCCCTGGCGCTGATGAAGGCCGTCAAGCGCTGGCAGAAGGAGGGGCTGCCCGTCACCTATACGCTGGACGCGGGCCCGAATGTGCACGTGATCTGCACCAAGGATGCGGTTGAGGGTGTTTTCGAAAGACTTCGCGCATTCCCCGGGGTGAAGGATGTGCTGCGTGGGATTCCCGCCGGCCCTGCCCGACTCCTCTCCCCCGATTCGCAAGAATAAAGCGCGCGGGTATAATTATTCCCTGACACCAAGACTTCATTCCTGCTTCTAATAAGCGCAGGTTAAAGAGGAAAAATATTTATGAGCGTGATTTGGTTAATCTTACAGGTTGTATTCATCCTCGGTTTGCTGATCTTCTTCCACGAGCTGGGACACTTTCTTGCCGCGCGGGCGGTCGGCGTTCCGGTGGAGGAGTTCGGCTTCGGCTATCCGCCGCGGTTGGCGAAGATCGGGGAGTGGAAAGGCACGGAGATCACCTTGAACTGGATCCCCTTTGGCGGATTCGTGCGCCCCAAGGGCGAAGCCGATGAGACCGTGGAAGGGGGCATGGCTGCTGCGCCCGCCTGGAAGCGGGTGGTGATCGCGGCTGCCGGCCCGATGATGAACTTCCTGATAGGCATCATCCTGTTGATCGTGATCTACACCGGCATCGGCGTCCCCGCCTCTGACCAGGCGATGATAACGGACGTTGCTCCGGGTTCTCCAGCCATGGAAGTTGGCATTCAAACCGGGGATATCGTTATCGCCGTAAATGAGACACAGGTCAGGGATATTGATCACCTGATCCAACTCGTAGACCAAAACCTCGGCGAGGAAATCACCCTGACCGTTGAACGCGATGACGAGACAATGGCCTTTAACATCGTCCCACGGGAGACTCCGCCTGCGGGCGAAGGCGCGATGGGTGTCATGCTGAGCAACCCCCTCAGGTCTATGCCGTTTTTTCAGTCTGTACGTTACGCCTTCCAGACCACGGGCTATGTGATCAAAGAGACGGTCATGCTGCCCATCAGGTTGATCCGGGGCTCGATTGACCCCGCGCTGGCGCGGCCGGTCGGTTATAAGGGTATTTATGATATCTATACCCAGGCGGTTGAGATGGACCAGGAGACGGAGGTGCCAACAGCACAGCCCCTGCCGGTCTATACCTTGAGCATCATTGCCAATATCTCACTGGCGCTGGGCATCACCAACCTTTTGCCCATCCCCGCGCTGGACGGCGGGCGTATCCTGTTCACATTACCGGAGCTGCTGTTTGGCAAGCGCATCCCCCAGAAATGGGAGAACGCAGTTAACACGGTCAGTTTCTTGTTGTTGATCCTCCTGATGGTTGTGATCACCGTCCTGGATTTCACCAATCCGATTGTGCTCCCTTGACGGATTTATCTCAGAGTGCAGACCGATGAACGCATCCTATAGAGACGAACACGATTTTGAAGAAATCAAGCAGGCGCTGTTAAATAAAGAAGCGCCTTTCCCTGCATCTTTGCTGTATTTCTTCTCCGATATCAGCCTCGTTGACCTGAAGAAGCTGGAAGCGGTCTGGCCTCAGGTGTGGACGGAGCGCCGTCGAGGCTTGCTGGAGGACATGGAGACCCTGGCGGAAAAGGACACACTGCTGTTCTTCGACGATGTGGCGGAGATGTGCCTGGAAGACGAGGACCCTGTCGCCCGCGCTACAGCTATCCGCCTCTTGTGGCAGTCGGAGGAGGAAAGGCTAGTGCCAAAGTTGATTGCGCTGCTGAAGGAAGACCCGCAGTCCATCGTGCGCGCAGCCGCAGCCACCGCGTTGGGCGTCTTCGTTTACCTTGGGGAGTTGGAAGAGATTGCGGAATCTATCTATGAGGATATCCTGAAAGCCCTGACCAGCGTCCATCTCGGTTCGGATGAGCGCCTGGTGCGCCGCCGCGCCCTGGAAGCCCTGGGATGGGCTACCCGTCCGGAGGTGCCCGGTTTCATTCAACATGCTTATGAGACCAACCAGGAGGAATGGCTGCAGAGTGCGCTTTTTGCCATGGGGAGGTCGTACGATAACCGTTGGACGAGGGCGGTGATGCGCATGTTCGAGCATCCCGATGCTGATGTACGTTATGAAGCCGTGCGGGCAGCAGGGGAGCTGGAGCTGGAAGATGCCCGCCAGGAGTTGTTTGACATGCTGGAAGAGGGCATTGATGATGACGACATCTATTTTGCCGTGATCTGGTCGCTGTCCAAGATCGGCGGGCGGGGCGTGCGCCAGTTGATTGAAGCCAGCCTGGAGGACACGGAAGACCCGGAGGAGATTCGGCTTTTAGAGGAAGCGCTGGAGAATCTGGACTTTACCGAGCAGGTCAATTCGTTTGACATGCTGTATATTGATGAAGAGGAACCGGACGAGTGGCTGGATGAGGATGAGGATGACGAGCTCTTCGACTGAATTGTAAGGTTACGCATGGCGGCGCAGCCGCCTGGGTGACAAGATCCATCAGGTAAAATCAAACTATGAGTGAAAACGAACTATACCGCTTGCACGCTTATGTTAAAGGACGCGTCCAGGGTGTGAGCTTCCGCTACTTTGTGTTGCAGAGCGCGGAAGGGCTCGACCTGACTGGCTGGGTGCGCAATCTGCGCGACGGCAGGGTGGAGGTGCTGGCGGAGGGGGCGCATGAGGACCTCAGCCGGCTGTTGGCCGCGCTGCGCAAGGGGCCGATCAGCGCGGACGTGAGGGATGTGGATGTTGAATTTAAGGAAGGTAAGGGGGAGTTTGAGGGATTTCGCGTGAGGTATACGGTTTAGGTTATTTTTATATGGTTTGGGTACATAAAATGACCTCTATAAAATGATTGTATTTTTCGTTGAAAGATAGTTGCAATTTTATTTAGTATTAATTTTTATTTTTTTGGTAAAATATATATGGGGAAAAACATTAACTTTTCATTATAATCCCTTGTCATATATCAAAGCAATTAAGATATATTTGCAGGTTACTGTCAAGATTTTCCATATTTATAAACAAATCAAAGAACTCCTTGGGGATGAATAAAATTCTTTAAAACCCTAGCCCATGGTCTATTTGAATGACACAGGTGAAGTGAGGGAACACCTGCCT